>JAEEGK010006701.1_pt1 | contig 27645 bp, 19 predicted proteins | sample 8958771 | NCBI WGS metagenome assembly JAEEGK01 (sample SAMN16246547, study PRJNA631951) | gut metagenome | biome: gut microbiome; feature: rumen; material: SC-attached | host: Bos | place: Iran: Karaj | collected 2018-10 | reverse complement strand
ATAATAATTATTTTTTAAAAAAAGAATAAAAAAATATAATTATAATAAATATAAATATAATTAAAATAAAATTATATTTATTTATGTAATATCTATAATTATTTATAATAATTCATAATTAATAACAATAAACTATTTTTTTCAATAACTCTTTATAAAGTATAAAAAATTAATCAATTATTTTCATAATTGTCATAAATTTCAATAAAATTCATTTAATTCATCATTTCATTTGGTACAATAAATTTAGCTCTACCTTTTTCACATCCAAAAATTTGATAATTATTTTTCGCCCTTAAATTATAATTATTATTTTTTAAATATTTATATTTATCATAATGATTTCCCATATCTATATATTTCACCTGTGCGTTTCCTCTACTATATTTATTCTTCTTTCCATTTTTAATTATTTCAATTCTTTCATATATTATTTTATGTTTATTTTCCAAAGGTTTATTTCTATCCATATTTTTATTGGTTTTCTTTTCATTATCTTTTTTAAATCTTTGATTATAATATATTTTATAATTCATCTTATTTTTATCCACATTATTTTTGTTAGCCATTTTGTTATGATTGATATTAGGGAATCTCTCTTCATTTTTTATTTCATTATAATGATTTGTTGATACCGGCCTTTGTTTTGTTTTTGAAGGACTTTTTTTATTATTAGCATTATTTTGATATAGATTTTGATATTGATTTTTATTTATTCGTTTTATAATATCTTTATTATTACTAATATTTTTTTCTGTTATATTATTTCTTTTATTAGCACTTATACATTTATTTTTTCTGTTATCTTTATTACTATTATATTTTTTTATGTCATTATTTTTTTTTATTGATTTTATATCATTTTTGCCAACTCGTTCATTTATGCTTATTCTTTTATTTGATGAAATGCCATTTTTATTATTGCTTTTATTTTTTTCTATGTAATTTTTGGTGGATTTTGGTCTTATGTTTGGAAATTTTTTTTTATTTTGTGGGGCAAGCTTACATGAGGGCCCCGTGTTTCTTCGTTGATTTGATTCATTTTGTTTTTCTTGCTTTTTATTTATTAAAAATAAATTTATATTATTATTATTATAATTATTATTGATATTATTATTGTCATTATTATTTAAATCTATAAAATCATCATTTTCTTTTTTTTCATCGTGAAAATGTTGAGTGATTTGTCTAACTAATTTTCTGACTTTTGCTTTTTTTTGATTTTCTCCTTCATCATCAGTATCATTTTTTTTATTTACATTATAGTCTAAATCAATTTTTCTAAGATCATCAGAATTTTTACTTTCTTTTCTATTAAATTTTAATTTTTTAGTCATAGTTTTAATTTTATCAGGTCTAGCTTGAATAGGAATTTTTTGAACTTTAATATCTTTAATAAATTCAACAAGAGAACCAAATCTACTTTTAATTTTATTAAATTCAATTTTCATATCTTCATATCTTTGAACAGCAATATCTTTATCATTTTTAAATATGTTAATATTTTCATTTAATTTTAATTCAATTTCACTTTTAATATCTAAAATTTTTTTCCATTCATTCATTAATTCATCTGTTTTTTTTTCTAAATTTTGAGCAGCTTTAACATTTTCTATTCTTATATCCATCATTTTTTCATTACATAAATGAATTTCAGAATTGATTTTTTCATTTAAAATAGAATCTTTAGTATCTGAATATTTATTACAAACATTTTGAGAATTTGTGATTATAGTTTTAACTTCTTTAACTGTATTATCTGATTTTTGTTTTATTTCTTTAATATCTCTTTTAAATTGTTCTTTTTCATAATTTATATTTTTCATTTCTTGAATCATATAACTTAAAAATTCTCCTAAATTTTTATATTTTGCTCCTTGACCAATTTGACCTGGTATTGTTAAATTATCTAGAAATATTTTATCATATTTATATTTTAAATTACTAAAATCTTTTATTGTTTCTTTTAAACTTATATCATGTGTTAAAATTTGTTGTTCTGATTTTTTTTTATATGCATCAAGTTCATCTAATTTTTCTGCTTTAAATTTTATGTTTGAAAGAGTGTCTGATAAAAAAGTATTTTTTTCTATTAATGAATTCATTTTTTCATTCATTTCATTTATTATATTTGATGTCTTTAATGCTTGTTCTTGTATTTTTAATGAAAAACTTTTATCCAATTGTTGTAAATGTGATAAAATTTCATTTTTAAAAAATTGAAAATCATTTAATTCAACTTCTTTTTCATTAATATTATTATTTTCATTTTCCATTATTTTTTTAATTTAATATAAATTATATATAAAATGGATTTAAAGAAAAATTCACATTAAAAAAAACTTTAATATATATATTAAATATTATTCTGAAAATGTCAGCAGAAGCAGAAAATTTATGTTCATCAAAAATAAAATCATATAATATATATAATGAGAAAGATGTAAAAAATATAATATCAAATAATAATGAATCAAATTTAACAAAAGTAAAACAAAGATTTTCAAAATCTTCTGGGAATTTTGATACTCAATCAGGAAGTGATAATGTTTCTAGACGGTGTTCAAAAATAGTGAAATCTCCTATTGAAATTGAAAATAAAGATAAAGAAAATGATAATTTAAATACTACTTCACATTTTCTTATTAATTGTTCTAATAATAATGATAATTTAACTCGAAATAATAGTTCTGGTGGAAATTATTATACTAATGTTATTTGTGATAAACTTACTTTTAAAAATAGTTCTCATAATTCTTTTAAAGAAGATGATAATAATGAATTAGAAATTAGTGGAAAAAATTTAAAAAGTTTATTTGTAATTGAAAAAAAAAACGAGAATAAAAAAGAAACAAATATTGACAATAATAGTATTAATAATAGAACTTATACTTTATTAGCATCAAATAATAATAAACAAAATAAAGATAATTTTAAATCAGATTTTTCTAATTTAAATACTATAGATAGTTCAAAAAGATATTTATCTAATATTGAAACTACACAAAAAAAAAATCTTTTAAATGCTTATACCATACCCATGTTTACAAAACAATTATTATTAAAATCTTTAAATGAATATTTATCAAAAAATAAGCCTACAGTTTATTCTAAAGAAGTTGATGGAGGAAATATTTTTGGTTTTTCAGCATTAACTTTTAGAAATAGTTGTCCAAAGAGTAGAACAAAAGTTTCAATAAATATAAATTTAAATAATAAAAATGGAATTTTCCATTTTTTTGGAATGCATAGTACTTTAATTAAAAAAGATATTTTAAATGAAAAATATAATACACTTTCAAACTATGAAGTTATAAATGATAGTTTTTTTTCTAATATTATTGGAAATTTAACTATAATAAAATTTCTAAATGATAAAGTTTTTGTTATAACTAATAAAGATTATAATTTAACAAAAGTGTTTTGTTATAGAGGTATTTTTTCTATAAACAATGGAAATAAAATCCAATCTTTAAGTAATATTCAAAATATTCCTTCTCAAAAATGTTTGGATTTTATTTTTATGTTTAACAGAGGAATTTTCCAAGTTTTATCAAATAATGAAATAACAATTCTATTATATAAAACTTTATTAGAAAATTTATTGAATGATTCTCCATTTGAAAAATTTTTAGAAGATATAATTATTAATATGTTTAAAACTTCAATAAATTATGGTGGAAATAGGGATATGGCTTGTTTATTTATATGTTTTGAAAATCTGAAAAAAATTTACGCAGAAAAAAAGACTGAAAAAATCACTGAAATTTTACAGAGTTTAGGAACAAGAATTATTAGTAATGATGAAGATGATGAAAAAATAAATGATTTATCTTCTCCTCAAAAATCTATTAAAATTAAAAGTAATAATAATAATTTGACTTTTAAAGACGGAAAATCTAATTATTCTGAAGATACTTCTAGAGTTATAATTAAGACTGTTCCTAAAAAAAAAACTTCTATTTTTACTTGTTGTGGGTTATTTAATTAGGAAAAAAATATCTATTATAAATTTAGATGGGAATGAAAAAATAAAATTTAAACCAATTAATAGTATATATATATATTTTGTAAATTGTTTATCTATATTATATTAATATATATTATAAGTTCTTGATTTTAAATTATTAAATTATAATTGGGAATAAGCTACATCATACATAATTGATAATTAATTATAAATAAATAAAAATATAATAATATGAAGTATATTTTTCTTTTATTTCTATTGATTCAAACTATTTGCCTTAAAAATAACAATTTAGGAAACATAAGAAGAAGAAGTAAAATAAAAAAATAAAAAATTTAGATAATAATACATTTTTAAAAAATAATAATGAAGAACAAACAGAATTAGATAGATTAAAAAAAATAAATAATGAATCCTTAATGAAGAATTTAAATGAGATAGAAATGCCTATAATAAATAAACTTATAATTGTAATATTATCAGTAATAATTTTGTCTATTTTATTGTTATTATTTATGCAATATTTACTTAAAATTTCAAATATTCCAAAAAATAATTTCCCTTTCACTGATGAAGAACTAATTAAAATTTGTCAAAATCCTACAGCACAGAAAAAAAAAATTAAATAAAAAAAATTATTTATCTTTTCAAAAGAATTTTTTACTTTTCCAAAAAAATTTATATGATTTATTATTAATTAATTAATGATTGATTCAATTAAATAAATTTTTCTTTTATGAAAAATATATATTTTTATTATTTAAAATAATTTATCACTATTTTTACAAAATATTATTATTACCAATTTTTTTCCTTTAAACATAGAGTTTTTTAACTTTATAAAATATTATTAAAAATCATTTATATTTAAGGTTTAATATAATTGTAATTATCAATTTCTTATTTAAAAATTAAATAATAAATTTATATAAAAAAAATGAATATAAAAAAGAAAAATAAAATTAACAAAAGTTTTATTCATCACTCTAAAAATTCCTCTTTAATAATAAGTAGTGATTTACCTCCATCAACAATTTACACAATATTAAAAAATAATGAATATTTAATAAATCAAAAGGATTCACGAGGAGAAACTTTTTTAACTTATGCAATTAAAAGAAATAAATTTGACGTAGTAAAATTACTTTTAACTTCTTCAATATTAGATTTAAATTTTAAGGATGATTTTGGAAATTCTTATTTATTAATTGCTACTCTTTTTCAAAGAGAAAATATGATTAATCCTATAATTCAAAAAGGAATAGATTTAAATTTAAAAAATAATGATGGTAATACTGCACTTCATTTAGCTTATATGTTAGATAATGAAAATATAATTAAAATCTTAAAAGATAATAAAATTGATCTTTCTATTAAAAATAATCAAGGAGAGACTGCTGAAGAAATTAAAGAAAGAATATCTTCACCTAGTTTTATTCAAAGTTTTGGAAGTGAAAGTCAAATTATTTATAATGAAAAAAGCCAAAGATCTTATAAATCAGATGAAAATATAAATGTGATCACTAAAAGTAATTCAATGAAAAAAATTATTAACAAGACTAAGATATTAAATTCAATTCACAAATCAAATATTAATAAAAGTACAATTAATTCAAATAATAAATCAGATAATAATATTAATATTTTAAATTCAATAAATAACTCAGATGATAAAGTTAATGTTATAACTAAAAAAGATATTAATAATAATATTAATATTTTAAATTCAATAAATAAATCAGATGATAAAGGAAAAATTATTAATAAAACTGATGATAATGATAATGTTAATATTTTAAATTCAATGAATAAATCAGATGATAAAGGAAAAATTATTAATAAAACTGATGATAATGATAATGATAATGTTAATATTTTAAATTCAATGAATAAATCAGATAATATTAATACAATATCATCAATAGAAAAATCAAATATTAATTTAAATTCTAAAAATTCATTTGAAAAACCAAAAAATCCTTTAAACGATTGTTATAATGATAATGTAAATATTGGATTAAGTATAGTAAAGCCTAAAAAAATGGAAGAAAGTTTAGAAACATGTCATAATTCTAAAAATAATAATACACAAGTAAATATCGAAGAAAATGATAGTAATGGTAAAATTAAAGAAAGTTTAGGTGATGATTTCTTTAATTTAAGTTTAGATTTACCAAAAAAAGAAAATCATGATATTATTAAAATTGATAATAATATAAATAATAATGATGATGAAAATGAAAATGATAATGATGATAATGATAATATAATAAATTTAAGTAATGATAATTTTAATAAAAAAAGTACTTTTTTTAAAAAATCAACATCAATAAAATCAATAAATGATTATAATAATTCTGATGATGATGATAATATAAATATAGTTTCTCATAGTTTTACTAAAAAAGAAAGTGAAAATATAGATGAAGATTATAATCCTTTAGATGATAATGAAGAAGATAATTTTAAAATAGTAAATAGTGATGATGAAGATAATAAATATAAAAATAACATTTTACAATTAAATAAATCAATAAAAACTTCTGACATTGATTTTAATTTTAATGTTTCTCATAAAATTCCTCCTTATCAATATAATAAAACAGAAATGAACAATAATAATTGTGATTCTCAAAAAGCAAATACTGAAAGAAAAAAAATAACTTTAAATTTAAATTTTAATCAACCTATAAGAGCTGAACCAAATAAATTACCTTCATTAACTGAAGTTAATCCAAATATATATAATCCTTTGTTTGTTTTTTTAAAAAGAATTGGAATGGAAAAATATTTTGAAAATTTAAATAATATGGGTTTTGATGATATAAAATTAATAATTAATCAAACTAAAAAAGGAATGGGAATAACAGATGATAATTTAAAATTGGCTGGAATAAAATTACCTGGTGATAGAGCTAAAATTTTAATTAAAATAGAAGAAGAAGCAAAATTATATAATTTTAAATTACAAAAAGAAATTTATTATACATCTAAAGATCTTAAAAATTGTGAAAATGATGTAAATATTCAAAAATTAAATAAATGGTTAAAAGAAATTAAATTAGAAGAATATTTATTCAATTTTATTGATGCTGGTTATCATAGTAAAGAATTGTTATTAATGCAAATGATTTCTAAACAACCTTTAACTGATAATATATTAGAACAAGAAATAGAAATAAAAAAACCTGGTCATAGAGTAAGAATAATGAATAAATTAAAAGATGAAGCTAATAATCTTAAAAAAAGATTTAATTTTAGTTTAATTAATGATATATTTGATACTGATGTTGGAAAAAAAGTCGATCAATTGAAAGAAGAATGCAATATATTTTAAGGAAATTTATATATAAAGATTATTTTATTTTTTTTAAATCAATAAAGTTTTTTTAAAAATAAATTAAAACTATTAAATTTTATTATAGATATTAATCAATAATAATTCTTTTTTTCTTATATTAATGTTTTAATATTATTATTTTAAGAGTTGTATTTTTATCCAAATGATTCTTATTATTTGACTTAGAAACTAATTATAATCATTAATATTTATAATTTGAATTATTTTATATTTTATTGAAACTCATTCTAGAATAATTTGTAAAGAAGAAGAAAAATGGTCAATCATTAAAAAAATTTAACTTAATATATAAAAATGATATTTTAAAATTATCTTAAAGGAAGATTTTTTTTATCAAATCAATTAAATCATAAATATGATTAATGAATGATGTTTATTATAAACGTTAATGAATTAATAAATAAAATTACAAAATATTTTTAAGTTAAATTATATAAACTTAATGAAAAAAAGTATCAGTTTTCAAACGAATGAAACACCAAATAAACTATTATTTAGAGAATTATTAAAAGAAAAAATAAGTCAAAAAGAGATTAGAAGAAATCCAGTATTAGGAAATATTTTTGAAAATGAAAAAAAAATTAGATTTAATTGTCTTCGAAGTGAAAGACAATATAAATCAATTAATATTGAAAATATAAAAGAATCTAAAAAGACAAAATTATATAAAAAAATTAATTCTTTTCAAAAAATATATTATGATATAAATAAAGAGCAAAAAAGTTTTGAATCAGAAATAATTCCTTTAAAAAAAAAAAATGATATTTTTATGAAACATTTTAATTTAATTCAAGAAAAAAAACCTAAAAAATTTTCGAAAATGCTCTCAGAAATAAAGAAAAGATACTTTAATAAAGGATATTCTCATTTACCAGATTTATCAAACAGATATAATATTTTTAAAAATAATATTTTATTAATTAATCAATCAGATTTAGAAAGATATATTATATATGGTTTAGGAAATAAAAAAAGAATAATAAAATCATTAAATTTTTTAAATAAAATAAGAGAAAATTTAAGGTATAAAAGAAATGGAAATTTAAGAAAATTAAATAATTCATCTGGAAATATTATTAAAGAAATAGGAATAAGAAATAATTTAGATAAGGATTTAATAAAAAAAGAAAGGGAAAATTATAAAAAAGAAATAGATGATTATTCTAATGATTTAATAAAGATTGATAATACTTTGAAAAATTTAAATAATATTGATAGTTTTTTTCAAAATGATAATTATCCCCTTTCAACTTCTGTATTATCATCTTCACCTATTTCAAAAAAAAATAATAATTATACTAGATCAAATAGTTTAAATGATATTTTTAATGATTTATCTTTTATTAATAATAAAGATGATTTAAAGAAAAAACAAGAACATTTATTTAATCAAAAAGAAGAACAAAAAAGTAATTCATTACATCATTCTATTTATAAATCTTATAAAAATTTTATGACAAAAAGTTTAGATCAAAAAATTAAAATTAATTTACAATCTCCTATAGAAAATTTATATTTAAAAATAGGAAAAATTAATAATGCTATTAAAAATGCAAAAAAAATTGAACAATTTGCTTTTGAACATAATATAAAATATTCTAAAAATGTAGAACCTAAATCAATTTTTTTTCAAATTGAAAAAAATAAAAATAAAATTTTAGAAAACAGTTTTGTTAAAAAAAATTTGAGTTTAAGAAAAGAAGGAGGAAAAGAAGTTCCTTTAAATATACAACAAATTCTTAATCTTTCGAAAGAAAAAATAATTAAAAAAGAAATAAAAGAATATACTGAAAAAAGTAAATCTTTTTTATATGATTTTGATAAAAAAAGTTTTCTTAATTTGTGATATAAAAATTATTTAATATTTCTATCATATTATAATATATATTACAATGAGAAAAAACAATAATTTAAAATATTATATTTTTATAATTTTAAACAAATAAAATCTTTCACAAATCAAAGGAAATAAATATAATTGATAATAAATTCGTTCTATTATATGCACAAATGTAATCCAATTTTAAAAAGTGAATTATTTTTTGTTATATAATTATATAAATGAATTATTAAGTTTATAAATATAAATTATTATTAAATTTTCCTTTTTTCTTTATTAAATTTATAAAATTATAAAATACTACAAAAATAAATTATAAAATAACAAGATACCAAATTAATACATAATACATTTATCTTTTTTAATTTTCAACTTCAATTTTTCCAAAAGAAACTTTTTTAGAAGATCTCTCTCTTTTAAGTTGTCTTTTTTTTAAAATTGATTTAACTTTTTTAATTTTAAGATTTACATTAATTTCAATCTGACTATTAGCATTTCTTAATCCATATTTAATGGTTTTTTCGAATAATTTTTCTTGATTATTAGAACAAAGATTTTCAGTTGAACCTTTACTTGATTTAGAATTAGTTTCGGAAGAAGAATGAGAATTATAATAATATTCAATTTCTTTATCATATTGATCTTCTAATAGAAGTTCCATATCCTGTATATCTTTGAAGTTGATTATATTATATTTTAAATTTTTTGATTTTATTACAGGATAATTTTTTGAAATACATCTAACTCCATTTACAACAAAATAAAATATATATCTTAATTTTTTTATATATTCTCTCTGAATATCTATTAAATATTCTTTTCTTATATTACAGAATTTTAATTTAATTGTTTTTTCATGATTATTACCAAGCAAAATACAAATTTTTATATTTTTTATATTTTCAAAACCTGGAAATATTGTATAGTATGCTTTTAATTTTTTAATTAATTGATGAACTCTTAATTTAAATAAATAAGTTTGGAAATATGATGTTATTTTTTCTCCTCCTTCTTTTCTTTTTTGTATAATATATTTAATAAATTTAATTTGTTTAATAAATAAATTGCTTTTATATTCTATTTTAATAATTGATATATTTTTATTTTACTTATCCAGAAATTTTGAATTATTTTCGCAGAATTATTTCTTTCATCAAGAATTTTTTCAATAAATATATTAGATATATTTTCCATTTTATTATGTGAATTAAATAATTATTTTTTTAATTTTTATATATAAAATTTATTATATTAATGAATTAAATTTATATAAAAATTATATTTAATTGTCTTTTTTTATCATTGAATTCATATTTTTTTGTATATTAAAAAATAAAGTGTCAGAAATTTTTAATTTTCATATTACATCAAATCATCTTTCATTTGCAAAATGCTTTATTTAAAATTTATAATTATTTCTTATAAATTATTTATTTTTTTAAATTAAATTTTTATTATTTCATTAATATGGAGCAAAATGATTTAATAAAATGCAAAATATGTAATCAAATTTTACAGGATCCTCGATTATGTTATAATTGTCTAAAAGGTTTTTGTAAAATTTGTATTGAAAAAGAATATAATAAAAATCAATTATATATCTGTCCACTTTGTAAAAAAAAAATGAACTTAGATCAATATATTCCTTTCAAAACTTGGAAGGATTTTTTAGATTACCTTCAAAATGATTATGAGATTGAAAATCCTTATTATAATGATGTTATTAATGTTATTGATAATCAAAAAGAGGATGAGTGTGAAGAACATAATTCTGAAGTTATTTTTTATTGTTCAGATTGTGATAAAAAATTGTGTGGTTTATGTATTTCTCCTTATAATTATGAAGAAGAAATTATAAATTCTAATATTCATCAAAATCATAATGTTTATAAAATTAAAGATTTGAAAAAAAAAAATTTAATGGATGTAATTGAGGAATATCAAAAAATTATAAAACAATTAAATCAATATCAAATAAACATTAATTCATTTAATAAAAAAATTTCATATATAAAACACTTTAAAAAAATAAATTATAATAGTATAAAAGAAATTGAGAAATATTCTAGTGATAATATTTCATCAATTATAAAAAAGATTTTAAATACAAAAACAAGTATTTCATCATCTGAAAGTAAATTTGAGAATCAATTTCCTTCTTTAAATATTTCTTTGAAGAATATAATTGATAGAAAACAATTAGATGGTTATAAAGATTTAATAACAACTATTACTGATAAAACAAAAAAAATTGAATCAGATGATTCTGTAAAAAAATTTGATGGTATTTTAAATGAAAAACCACAGCCAATTTTTTATGAATCAATAAGAAGTAGCAAAATAATGTTAAAAAACATTGTTAATAAAATAAATGAAGAAGAACTTGATAATGGTGATTTAATAATGAGTAATGGAATTGGATTAAAATATAAAATTATTAAAGTTAAACCTCAAAAAATTAGATTTGATGTTTCTATTAAAAAAGAAAATGATTTTGATAAATCTAAATATAATGTTTCTATTTTATTAAAAGAATATAATAAAAATGAATATAAAAGTATTATTTTAAAAGAATTTAATGAAAAACCAGAAGATCGTTATTATTTTATTTTTTATGAATTATTTTCTTTATATAATTTTTATAGTTCTGCAAATACAAATGGCGATATAGAAATAAAAATAGTATTATCAAGAATAAAAAATAATTAAAATTTACCGTTTAAATTTTATTAAAAAATATAATTTATTTATGAGTATCAAACTTACATTTATGTTCAAAATTATAATTATCTAATTCAACTTGAATAGTAGTATGAGTAATATTATATTTATCCTTAATCATTTCTCTAGCCATTTTTAAAGAAGTTTGAGGTTCATCAGAAATTAAATGACAAGACATGGAAATTTTACCAATACTTAAACACCAAATATGTAAATCATGAACTTCAATAACTCCTTTAATTTTTAATAAATCATCTTCAATTTTATCAACATTAATATCAAGTGGTGCTCCTTCCATTAAAATAACAATACATCCACTTAAATTTTGATAAGCATTATATAAAACTAAAAATGTAAAAATTAAAGTACAAAGTGGATCTGCAATTTTGTATTCTGGGAAAAAATATATTATAATTCCTGCTAAAATAATAATTGAGCTCTGTATAGAATCTCCAATTATATGTTTTAAAGATCCTCTTATATTTGAACAAGATAATTCATTTACATCATGTTTATGACCAGAACACATATCATCTTGAATAAAATTTATATTATGTCCAATTTCTAAATAAATTAATAAATTTCCCATTAATAAATTAAAAATCAATCCAGCTAAAGCAATTAAAAACATTATTAAACCATTTACAGTTTGAGGTTGAAAAAATCTATATATTGCAGTATAAATTAACCAAAAAGAAAGAGCCCAAATGATAGTAACACTAAGTAACATTCCTATTATTTCTCCTCTGTGGAAACCATATGACATTTCTGTTGTTGTTCCTTTTTGAGTTACAATGATTGATACTATAAATATTATAAAACAAAAACAATCTGAAAAAGAATGGGCTGCATCTGACATTAATGCTATTGAATTTGAATAATATCCTCCTATTATTTCTAATACCACAAATAAAAAATAAATTAAACTTATTAAATATAATTGAGATAATTTCTTTTCTTTATATGATATATTTGTTATGTTTGCAAATATTAAATTTGTATCTTGGTTTTGAGGATTTAATAAGGCTTTTTCGTTGTCATCTGAATATTTTTTTTCTAATTCATCTTCTTCTATATAGTCATAATTCATTATTTTTTTTTGTTGAAAATAATATATAATTTTTTTATAAAATTTAATTATAATTTTTTTATGAAAGAGAATTCAACGAAATAATTTTTAATTTTTTTATTATTTGGACGAATTAATTAAATGAATAATCAGATTTTTAATTTTTTTTTTTCATTAGGAATTTTATATTATAAGGTTAATATTTAATTTTTTAAATTAAATTTAATCCAAGAAATATAAAAATATTTTGTATATGCAAAAGTTTAAAAAAATCATAAAATAAAAAATAAATAGATATTAACATTTATTAAGAATAATATTTTAATGTTTAAATAAAAATTAGTTTTGATTAGGGTAAAATTAAAAAAATGAATGAATTTATATTAAAAATTAAATTATCATATAGGAGATAATATTTAAATAAATGGGTGTTATAAATGTTATTTGTTGTAAAACAAATAAAAATAATTTAGGAATAAATGAAAATATAGATACAATAAGATTAGAAAATAATTCAGAAAAAAATAAAAAAAAAAATGAAATCCCTAAAAAAGAAATTGATAAATTTAAAATTAAAAATAGTTTAGATATATTAGATGACTCGACAGAAGAAAAAAAAAATAATCAAAAATTATATAAGGAAAAAAAACCAACAAAACAAAGTGAAAAACAAAATAAATTAAATATATTAACAAATCAACAAAATAGAAGAAAATCAATTTCAATTTCAATAAATCAATTAAATCAATTAACAAATAAATATAGAAATCAAATAAAAATTAATAGAAGAGAAGGAAGATCTCATTCAACAATGAATTATAATAGAACATATGATTTAGCAAATATTAAATATAAATATAAAGAAATATATAATAAATTACCAACAAAAAAGATAACATCTAAAAAAATGTTAAAATTAAATGACACAAATGAAGAAAATAATAAAAAGAAAAAAACTTCTTTTTCATCAATAAATTCATTAAATCAGGAAAAAAATAATAAAAATCATAATTTAGATATTGAAGAAATAAATGAGCCTTTAACAGAAAAACAAAAGAGTACATTAAAACAAATATTAATTCAAGAAGAATTAATAATTGATGAAATGGATGATAATACAATAAATTTAATAATTAATTCTACTTCATATATTAGAGTAAAATCTAAAGTTATTATTTTTTCTAAGGAAAGTCCTCCAGGAGATTATTATTATATGATTGAAAAAGGACAATTAACTTATTCTATTGATGGTGATATATATGAATTACCTCAATTTTCTGGAATTGGAACTAGTGCTTTAATTAAAAATTGTAAAAAAAATTGCTTTTTAACTTCTATAGAAAAATGCTATTTATTTAAATTACCTATTGAAAAATATAAAGAAATTGCAGAAACTTTTTATAAAAATTTACATAATTTAAAGAAAAAATATTTATCTCAACATTTTTTTTTTAATTGTATTAATAATGATAAATTAGATATTTTAGCTGATTTAGCAGTGAAAATTAAATATAATAAAAGAACTTTAATTATTCATGAAGATCAATTTAATAATAGTATTTTTATGGTTTTAGAAGGAAGTGTTTTATGTTCAAAAGATGATTTAATAATTAAAAAAATTTATCCTGGTGAAATTTTTGGAGAAATTGGAATTTTTAATCAAATTGAATCTTTATATTCTTATTCTGCTACAATTGATACTGAAATTTTAAATATTACTTATGAACATTTATTTATGATTTTAGGTGATAATGCTGTTAAAAGTATTATTTATCATATTTTAGAAAGAAGTATTAAAAGGAATGAAATTTTAAATAAATTTTTTGATATTGGAGATAACAAATCAAGATTATTTAATTGTTTTCAATTTAAATTTTATTTTAATGATGTTATTTTAACTCCAAAAGAAAAGAAAATTATAATTCCAATTTCAGGAACAGTTTTTAAATATCATCATAAATCAAATAATATAAAAGAACATATAGGGAATTTTATATATCAATCAATACTAAAATTTTATTGTTATGAAAATAATAATAAAAATATATATCAAAGTAATATAAGTACAAAGGCAAATTCACTTCATAATTCAGGAAATAATACTCAAAGGATATTTACAAAACAAAAATCAAAACAAAAAGACTTAATAGAAAAAGGAGAATTATTCATTGAATCAATAACAAAACAAAATGATTTAAATTATTCTCTTTTAGGTGATGAATGTTTAATTTTTGAATGTTTATGGAGTGATATAGAAAAAAATATAAATTTACCATCTTCTGAAATGAAATTATCTTTATTAGAGAGAATCAATTTAATAAAGTCAATTCCATCATTTAAATTATTATCACCATTACATATATTTCAATTAGCAAACAACATACATTTAACATCATTTAAAAAAGGTGAAATAATAATAAAAGATGGACCAACAAGTGATAAATTATATATAATTAAAAATGGTAATGTTGAAATTAAAATAGGTTCAGGAACTTTAAAAATTTTAGAACCAGGAAATTCATTTGGAGATATTTTTTCTCAAATTGGAGCTTATACAAGAAAAGCAAATTTTATTTCAAATGCTATTAAAATGGAATGTTATTATATTTTAAAAGAAAAATATGATGAAATTGTTGGTTTAGATAATCTTTTTAATCCTTTAAATATTCATATGAAAGATATTACTATGACACTTGATCATTTATATTATATTAAAGATTTAGGAAGTGGTGCTTATGGAAAAGTTTATTTAGTTCATGATGAAAAAAGATTTTATGCTATGAAAACTGCGGATATTCGAACTATGAATAAAATGAAAGCAACAGCTAACTTATACATTAATGAAAAAAATATTATGTTCTCTGTTGATCATCCTTTTATCATTTCTATCATTAATACTTTCAAAACTAAAGATTATTTATTCTTTTTAATGGAATATGTTGATGGAATGACTTTAAGAAAATATTTAAATAATTATAATAGGAAAAAGAATGATTTATATGAAGTAAAATTTTACGGAGCTTCCTTAATTTTAGTATTATCATATTTACAAAAAAAAAAAATAATTCATAGAGATTTAAAACCAGATAATTTAATGTTAGAATATACAGGATATTTAAAAGTAATTGATTTTGGAGTTGCAAAAGATACAAATGGAAAAGATTATACTAATTCATTTATTGGAACTACACATTATATGGCTCCTGAAATTATTTTAGGAAAAAATTATAATACTTCTGTTGATTATTGGTCAATGGGAATTATTTTATATGAAATGTATTATAGAAAACTTCCTTTTGGAAATGATGATAAAGATCCACAAATAATTTATAGAGAAATTACTGATAAAAAAATTACTTTTCCTATTAATGATATTAATAATGAATCTTTTAATGATTTATTATCTGGTTTATTAAATAAAAATCCTAAAAAAAGAATTAATAATTTTAATAAAATTCAAGGAGAAAAATTTTATCAAGGATTTGATTTTGATGCTTTAATTAATTTAAAAATTAAAGGATATTCTCAGTTTGAAAAAAATTTAAAAGATAAAGATTTGAAATATACTGATATTTCTTTTATTAATTTTATGAGAAATAATTTAAATGCTTCTAGTGGAGAATTAGATGAAGTTTTATCTAAAAATTATGATGATATGTTTATTGATTTTTAAAACTTTTTTTCATTTGTATTTATTTAAAAAATTGTTGATTATTTATAAAGGGAGTTATTTAATGTTTTTTTGGTAAAAATAAAAAGGAAATTTAATAAAATTCTGTTATTCATTTTATTTAGTAATATATAAATAAATATATTATATATATTTTCCAAATAATTATAAAATTTATTAAAATAATTTGATTCATAAATCATAAAAAAAATATTAATAAAAAAATTCATCATAAAAAAATAAATAACTTTTATTAATATCTTGAATATTTAAAAATCATTAATTTCTATTTTCATTTCCTCTTACATTGTTTCTATTGTAAATTATTAATTATTTATCCATATCATTTTATTCATTCTTATGCATTCATTATCATGTGAAACTCCGATTCTTTTAGGTTAAAAATTTTTAAATTAATATTTATTTTAACTCATATTTTTTAAGGTTTTTTAGGATATTTAATACTTTTAAAAAATATAAAATCTGTTTGTTTATTTATTTAAAATATTTAATATATTTATTATTCAAAAAGGAAAATCAAATAATTCATTCCCTGATAAATAAATAATAAAAGAATTATTTACTAAATTCTACTATAATCAGAATGTAATTAATATAATATTTTGAAAATTACATTCATCACAAAAAAGTAGAAAAAAAGTAAATAAAAAAAATCACTAAAAAATTTAGCAGCCTTTGCTACCTCAGGAAACAGGATTTTTTTTCATTTCAGCAAAATCAATCGCATGTCCTTTAGAAGATCCATAAAATTGAATAGAATTAACTTGAATAAAATCAGCATTTTCATTTTTAAAGAAGAAAGAAACATTATCAACATTAGTAAACTTAGCAATTTTAAGGGGAATTTGTTTTCCAAAATTATTATCTAAATTAATTTCTTCAGTTCCTTTTAAATCTTCAGCATCAGAAAAATCTAAATTTCCATTTTGAGAAAAAATTTTAACAAAATCAGGAGCATTTTTTTTATTCATTCCAGTTTCAAATAATATATGTGATATATTTACTTTTTCATTGAAAAATACGTTTATTATTAATTCTGGGTCATCTTCATATGATTTTACTGGAATTCCTCCTCCAAATAATCCACTCACTTTTGGATCACCATCAATGTTTAATCCTGTACATTTGTCTTTTGATATAAATTTGTTCAAATCTAAATTACCTGATAAGGTATTCATTTTTTTATTAAATAAAAAAATTTTTTTTTCTTTATTAACTGTTTTTAAACACAATTTTTTTTTTTAATATTTTTTTTATTTAGGAATTGAATTAAAACATTTAAAAAAATACATTGTATATTTTTAAAAAACAAAAAAATCAATAGAAAAAACTAAAAAACAAAGTTTATAAAATTAATTTTAATGAATTAAAAGCTTGAGATAATAATAATATTGTTAATAATAATCAAATTCCTTTAGTTAAAATTTTGAATAAAAGGAATTAAAAATTTTATCTAAAAGATAAATTAAATAATATAATGATTAATAAATAAAGAAAAAAAAATATGGGTTATTTCTAATTTTTTTTAATATTTTTGAAATTCTAATCTTTCCTCTTCTTGATTATTGTTTAATATAAAAATAAAGATTCAAAATCAAAGGGTTTCATATAAGAATTAAGTTCAATTAAATCTATTACATTTTTTTAATATTACATTTAGTGTTAACATTAATGTTCCATAAAAATAACAAAAAAATTATCTTTTATAGTTCCTATGTTTCCATGTTTACATTTTTTTCTAGTAAAATATTTATTTCATTAATTCCCTTATTTTTATTGATTTTCATAAAAAAAAGTTTCAAAGGAACAAAAATAATCACTATAATAATTATATCATCTAAATAAAAAATTAAAAATAAAAATAATATAAAAATGGATTTTGAATTTGAACTAAACAAACTTCTTTCACTTGAATCAAATAAAAATTGCATAGATTGTTTATCTCCAAATCCAAAATGGGTATCAATAAACAATGCTGTATTTCTTTGTTCTGAATGTGCAAAAAATCACTTAAAATTACCTTCAGAAATAAGTAGAATAAAATCAATAGAAGTTGATGACTTTACAGAAGAAGAAATATCCTTATTAAAATTAGGAGGAAATGACCGTTTTTTTTCTATAATGACAGAATATGAAATAAACCAAAATCCAAATAAAGAATATAAATATTGTTTAAAAATATTTGAATATTATAGAATGTTACTTGAATGTGAATTACATAAAGATACTCATCCAGAAGCTTTTGAACAAGCAATTAAAATTAAACCTTCTCCTCAAATTGCTTTACAATTAATGGATAATATTAATTCTAATTATATTTATAATCAATCTAATTTAAATAATGGATTTAATAATTTTTTTCAAACTTTTACAAATGTTATTACAAATGTTGGTAATAAAATTCAAGGTACTGCTCATCAATATGGTATTGATGAAAAAATTACAAATTTCAGTAATTATGTTAGTGAAGGTTTTAAAAATTTTAATGATTCTCATCCTGAAATTAAATCTTTTGGTGATAAAGCTGTTCAATATGCAAAAAATGCAGGAAATTTTGTTGTTGAGAAAGGAAAAGAAATTTATAATTCTGAAACTGTTCAAAATATGACTCATAAAGCAGAAGAACAATATAATGCATTGAAAGAAAAAGCCATAAATACTATTAAATAATTAAAATTAATATTATAATCAATTTTATTATAGTTGTTTTTTTTATAAAAATATATTTTTAATTTTTTTTATTATGTATATAATTACGTCATTTAAAAACAATTAATGTTAATATAATATCATATAAAAATCAACTTTACCAAAAAAAAAAAATAAATAAAAAATCAAATGAATTCATCATCACCAGAATTACAAAATATAATATCAATTCCATCAAATAGAATATGTGTAGATTGTAATAAAGAAAATCCAACAAATGTATCATTAAATAACTCAGTATTTGTATGTAATGAATGTGCTGAAATACACAAAAAACTTCCATCAACAATATCATCAATAAAATCATTATCTGATACTTTTTCAGCAGAAGAAATAATAATATTATCAATAGGAGGAAATGCTCGTTTCAATGCATTATTAGCAGAATATGGAATATCAACATCAACATCACCAAATAAGGAATTTAAATATGTTTTAAAAATATCAGAATATTATCGTAATCTTTTAAGAGCTGAATTATATAAAACTGAAAATCCCCAAAATTATAATAATATTATTAATAACAAACCAAGTAATGAAGAAGGATTACAATTAATTGATTCTATTAAAACTGGAGAATTTTTAGAACAAGTTAAAAATCATTTGAAAGATGCTTTTAATAAAGTTTCTTCTGTTTTTGAAGCTATTGGAAGTGCTATTAAAGAAAAAATGCAAGAAAAAGGTTATGATAAAAAAATTGAAGAAACTGAAAAAATGATTAAAGAAAAAGTTGATAAATTTAAAGCTGAGCATCCTGAAATTCAACAAACTGCAGAAAAATGTGCAGAAAATGCTAAAAAAGCTCAAGATTATCTTGTTGATAAAGGTAGAGAAGTTTATCAATCTGAAAAATGCCAAAATTTACTTAAATCTGCTCAAGAAGAATATAGTAAAATTAAAGTAAAAGCAGAAGAAATTTACAAAGAGAAAAGCAAATAAAAACGTATGAATAAATAAATAAAAAAAGAAATAAAAATAAAAATTTCATTTATTTATTTTAAAAATTACTTATTTATTAATTGTTTTATTTAAATAAATTATAATTTTTTATATAATACTTAGATAATATTATAATTTATATTTAATATATAATAATATTATTATATTTTTTTATAGTAATCATATAATATTTTCTTATTTTTAAAAGATAGTTTTTCAAATAATTGTGTTCCTCTTATAATAAAATCATTTAAAGAAATTTTATCATTTTCATAATCATTAAAAATTGGAGTTATAATTATCATAATTTGAATAGGAATTTTCTTCGATTCTTGGTTTATTATATCAATAAAACCTTTATTTTCTGTATCTAAAATTAAAAAAATTTTTTTTAAAATATTAATTTTATCTTTGTTTAATATTTCCTTTTTTATTTCTTCAATTTTTTTATTATTAATTTTGTATGAATCTAAAGATTTAATATATCTAACATCTAAAAAATTATTTATATCTTTTCTTTGTTTTATTCTATTTATTTTATTTTCTTTACTAAACATTTTTTGTGTATAAGAATTTTTTTTTTTATGAAAAACTTTAGAATAATTTTGATTTATAAAAGGAGAAAAACCTTTAAATAAAATATTATTTTTTTTTAAGCTAAAAATATTATTTTTTCCATTAATTCCATTTGAAATAGAAGGAGAAAAAGAAAAATTTTTTGTTCTTTTATTGATATCTAAATTTAATACATTAGTTTTTTTTTTATTTAAAGAATTTTCGTTTTTCCTTTCTGAACTTGAATTCTTTGTTGAATTAAAATATTTTTTTTGATATTTTTCAATTGAAAAAGATTTTTTCAAATTTTGTGGTTGAACTAAAAATTTTTTATTATTAATATTTGTACTTAAATTCTTTTTATTATTTTTTTGAATTAAATTTGTAGATGTTCCTTTTATAAAAAATGCTGTTTCATCATTTATTTTATTTTGATAAACTTCATCTAAAACATTACAATTATTTAAATAATTTTCAAAGTCATTTTTATTTTTTGAAATATTTATTTTTTGATTAAATAAACTTTTATTTGCTTTTATGTTTTTTTCCAATGAATTTTTTTTCTTTGAATTTTTTAAATCAAAAAGATTTAAATTATAATTTTTATTGTTATTCCAAGAATTAAATAAATGCTTTTCAGAATTTATATCATAATTTTCTCTAATTCTTTTATTATTATTTTTACTTTTATTATATTTTTTTTTCTTTTTTTTAACATTACTTTTATTACAACTATTAGAACGACTTAATAATTTTTTTTGAAAATTATTATAAAAATTTTCATATGAAGTTATTTCTTTTCTTATTTGATAAAAATCAAAATTATCATTAATATTATTATCTACATTTTCTCTTCTTATTCTTCCTTTTGTACTCATATTTCTTTTTTGAATAATAATAGGTGAAAAAATTTTTTTACTTTTTTGAAAAATATTATTGTTACTTATTTCAATATTATTATTTTTACATTCATTATTATTCTTTTTATAAGGTTTTTCTATTTCTAATTCTAAATTAATACTTCCTCCATTTTCTTCTTCTTTATTTAAATATTTTTCAAAACTATTTTTTTCTTCTAAATCATTTCTTCCTTTTATAACACTTAAATCTATTTTTCCATCTGCTAATTTACTATTATTATTTAAATCTATTATTTGAAAATCTTTTTGATTTTCATTTTCTAAAATATCATTTAATATATTATTATTAATTTTCTTTTTAAAATTTGATTTTTCAACACTATGAGTGTAATATTCTTCTTCTACTTCTTCAATTGGTTCATTTTCTAACAAGTTATTATTATTGCTTATATCTATATCTTTTATTAAATTTAATATTTCATTTGTTAAATACGATAAAGAAGAAAAGTCTAAATTATTTCTTTTACAAAATTCATATGCTAGTTCTTCTGGTTTAGAATTTGCAAAAATTTTTATATTTTCACTTTTTCCTTTTTCTAATTCTACTGTCATTACATACATTGGTTCTTCTATTTTTTTATTTTTTTCTGAATCAAAATTACTTTTTAAATTGTCTTGCATATAATTGTTACTTTCATTATAATTCATTAATTTAAAATCAAATTTAAGAATTATATAAAAATGTTAATCTTATATATTATATGTCATTAAGTAAAAAAACTGTTTTCTGAACAAAAATAATTCTTAATTTTGAAAATTTTGGAAACAAATCTTTATTAGTAATAAAATAAATAATTTAATTAAAATAATTAGAATTTTTGATAACTATATATTTAATTTTCCTTCTTTAAATAGCTTTAAAGATATTTATTGAGAAAGATTTTAATAAAAAAATTATAAAGAATAAATAATAATTAATAGATTATTTTAATTTAATTAATCTTAAATATTATACAAAAGAATTATAAGAACTTTGTATCATATCGGAATTATATATAATAAAAATAAACATTTATTAATTTTAGGTAATATATTAAAAAAAAATCATAAAAAAATGAAATAATTATTTAAATTTAATTCTAATCAACAAAAAAAATCAAATCAAATAATCAAAAAATAAAAAAATTAAAAAAGCCCAAATATAAATACAAAAAGCACGATATAAAATTATATATACAATTAAAAAAAATGAATAACCCATACCAAATAGATGTAAAATTAATCCAAAGTTTCAAGCCCCAAGATTACCAAGAAATAGAGCAAGCCTTTAAATCCTTTGACACTAACAAGAATGGAACATTAGAAAAGCAAGAACTAGTAGATCTCCTTCACGCTTTAGGATACAGAACAGTGACTCAAGATGATGTGAAAAAATTTTTAGACGAAGCAGATCTCGACAAAGATGGTGTGCTCTCCTTTTACGAATTCGTGATGATGATGAAGAGATTTGTAGATAAAGGAGAAACGGAAAATTATACAAGAATAGTAACAAAAGAAGGAAAAGGTTTAATTAGATTAGGATCTAAAGAAACTACTGAATCAATGGCTTATCAATCTTTTTCTGAAGAAGAAAGATCTGCTTATACTAAAGTATTTAATATTGCTTTAGCTGATGATGAAGTTTGTAAAAAATATTTGCCTATTGATCCTGAATCAAATGAAATTTTCCAAAGACTAAAAAACGGAATTTTATTATGTAAATTAATAAATAAAGCTCAACCTGGAACCATAGATGAAAGAGTAATTAATGTAAAAGATAATATGAATATCTTTTTCCAACATGAAAATTTAAATTTAGCTATTTCTGCTGCTAAATCTATTGGATATAATGTTATTAATATTTTCCCTGAAACGTTCATGGAAGAAAAACAAGTTATGATTTTAGGTATTTTATGGCAAATTGTTAAAAATGTTGTTTTAGGACAAATTAATTTAAAACAATTTCCAGAGTTAGTTCGTCTATTAAATGAAGGAGAACAATTATCTGATTTATTAAAATTATCTCATGAAGAATTATTATTAAGATGGTTTAATTATCATTTAAGAGAAGCAGGATACGATAAAAGAATAACAAATTTTTCAAGTGATGTGAAAGATTCAGAAAAATATACAATATTATTAAATCAATTAAAAAAAGATTTATGTGATAAAAGTGCATTAGATGAAACAGATTTAATAAAAAGAGCTAAAAAAGTTGTGGAAAATGCTAAAAAATTAGGAGCTGAATCATATATAACACCCAAAGATATAGTTTCAGGAAATCAGAAATTAAATACATTATTTGTTGCTTCAATATTTAATGCTTGTCATGGATTATCACCAGCAACAGAACAAGAAAAATATGATGCTGCAAAATTACTTGATGATGATATTGAAGGAGCAAGAGAAGAAAGAGCTTTTAGAATGTGGATAAATAGTTTAGGTGTACCCGACGTATACATTAATAATTTATATGAAGAATCTAAAAGTGGTGTTTTATTATGTAAAGTAATAGATAAAGTAAAACCAGGAACAGTGAATTGGAAAATAATAGATAAAAATCCAAAAAATCCATTTAAAGCAACAGTAAATTGTCAAGAAGTGATAGATGCATCTAAAAAATCTAAATATACAATCGTAGGAATAGGAGCTCAAGATATAAGAGAAGGAAATAAGAAATATATTTTAGCAATAGTATGGCAAATAATGAGAGCACATACTCTTCAAGTAATAGGAGGTAAAACAGAGGAAGAATTAGTTTCATGGGGAAATGAAAGAGTTTCTGAAGAATATAGAATTTCAAATTTAAAATCTAAATCACTTTCTAATTCTCTTTTCTTTATTGATATTTGTAAAAGTATTGAACCTAGAGCTATTAATTGGGATATTGTTATGAAAGATGATACTGATGAAGCTAAACAAAATAATGCTAAATATGCTATTTCTATTGCTAGAAAACTTGGTGCTGCTGTTTTTCTTGTTTGGGAAGATGTTGTTGATGTTAAATCAAGATTACTTCTTACTTTTATTGCTGCTTTGTATGATGCTGCTCAAAAATATAAACCTAAGTAAAATATTATATTTTTGTTTTTGAAATGAGTTTTATTATTTATTTAATAATAAAAAGTTTATCAAAGAATTTTACATGTTTTTTTTAATTTTTTTTTATTTTTTTATGACAGTTACTATTTTTATTTTAAATAAATATCATTTTTTTTATTAAATAAGGTAAATAATAATATTATATTTTTTATAAATAAATATCTTCAAAATTTTGAAATCAAAATTTCATAAAAATCTCAAATGAATTTCAATTAAACCCAAAATTATTAATATAAAATGTCAGAATTTTTTGCAAAAAAAAAAAAAATAGAGTCATGTAAAAAATTTTTAGTGTTTAACATGTTTATTTAAAAAATATGTTTATTTTTAGATATAAATGGTTTATTCTAACTAAAAAAAATTTTCTAGAATTATAATACATTTTTTTTCTTACTTTTTTATCTTTCTTTAATAATTCTATTTAAATAAACCAATAACTTTTTTTGACTTTAAGATGTTCTTTGATTTCTTTCAAGGAAATAACAAAAGAAATTATTCCCTAAATTAAAAAGTTTATAAATATAATCTATTTTTCTTTTTGTAAATTGTTTACATGTTTTAACAAGTTCATATAATGGTACAGCTTTTTTAATTTTAAACTTTTTATAAAGTTCATTTCTTTTTCTTATATCAACAAAATAAGGAAACATATCTGATAATTTAGTATTGAAAAAGTTTTTAAACTCTACTTTATCATCTGATAATTCTTTAATTAATATGATTCTTTTCATAATTTGGAAACTTTTTTCCAATAGGAAGGGAATAAATTTCTTTTAAAGTAAAATCTTTAATAATAAGATTTACTTAATAGTAACATCAGTTTTAAAAGCATGAAGAATATTTACTAATTTTTTTTTAGGATCTTTAGTAATAAATTTTATATAATCATTACATAAATTATAAAGCTTAAAAAATTTAATTTTGATAATTTTGATCACATCATCTTTACTATTAAAAGTATGATTTCTTTTTTCAGGTTCTTCAGAACAAATATGAATTTGTTTTTCTCTTTTTGAATTAATTATATTGAATGGAATTCTGTATTTTGAATTTCAGAATTATAATATTTACATAATGGATAAATTTCTGAACATTCACTTTCATTTTCTGTATTAACATTAATATCAAAGAAACTCATATCTTGGAGTTAATTAAATTGTTATTTTTTCTCAAATTGATTATATTTGAAAATTAATAAAAAATCTTTTTCTTTTTCTTTATTTTCTTTATGATTATTTGGCTCTTTTTATACTTGTTTAAATCATTAGATATCTAATTTTTGTATTTTATTTTAATTTTCATATTATTCTATCTATTTCTTCATTTAGAGGTAATTGAATTAAAAAATATATTATGATTAAGAGTAAAAAGATTCTAAGAAATGTTTGATGAGTAGTATTCAATATAAAGACTAATTTTGATTTTTTTATGTTTTTTTTATTCTTATAATAGGTTATATTGAGAAAATAATTGGAACCACAAAAGAAACAATAAATTATTTTTTAATTTTATTTGTTAATCTTAATCTGTTAATTTTTCTAGAAACATTATGTCTTTATATTTTAAATCAAAATTTATTTCTTCATAATCTTATCATTGAAAACCAATTTTAATCGAAATATTTAATTCAATAGAACATATAGAATATTACAAATATAATAAAAGAAAGAAAAGTGGGAAATAAAAAAAAATATAAATTAATTTTTTAATAATTAATTTTTTTTTTGAAATTTTTTGCTTTGAAAAAGTGAAATATTAATTTATAAATTTTTCATTGACATTCCTCAGAACAATAGAAACAAAAGAAAAAAAAGAAAAATTAAAATTGAATGATGGAAACATCAAAAATTTTGAAATAATATTTAAATATAAACAAACTTTAAAATTATAATATGGGGAAAATTTATAAAATATTCTCAACTTATTTATCTAGACAAAAAAATCAAAAAACTTCAATTGTTGTTAATAAATAATAAAGAATTCCTTTTTATAAAATAGTAAATTTATTTTTTATTCAAATTTTAATAATTGTTAAAATATTTAATTGTATTAAAAAATAGTTTATATTTTTTTTGTCTATCAATTGAAATTTTTAATATGATTGAATTATTCATTATCTCAAAGATAAAATATCCCTTTTTCATTGATTTATTTTTTATATAAAGAATATTCATAACTTAATTTAAATTTGAAAATTGAGAAAAAATTGCCTTTCTAATTTTCATATCTTCTTTTTCAATTTAAATAATTTAAAATTTATAAAAATAGTCAATAAAACTGATAATAATAATAATAAATTATTTTCAAACAAAATAATCAATATATTAAAAAAGAGTTACTTTTTTTTAAGGAAGATTTTATCGAAGGTGTAAAACAAAATTTTTGAAAATACAATAATTAATTCATTTATCTTTCATTTTAAATTAATTTTTAAACTTAATTAATAAATATTTTTATAATTGTAATTTACAAAAATTAATTCATAAATATTGTTGGAAAAATCAAATTCAATAAAAAAATATAAAATTCCAAAGTATTTAAATAAAAAAATTTTGGAAATCCACATCAAATTTTATTTTCAAAAATTATTTAGTTATTTTTATCATATTTTCTATTCTTAGATTATTCAACTAAATTCAAAATGTAATTATACTATAAAGAATCAATAAAATGAAAGTAATAAAAATTATATTTTTATAAATGTGGTTTTAACTTTTTTAAGGTTTCCCTATTTAAAGTTAGAAATTGTTATTTGATTTTTTTGTTTCCACTAATTTGTATAGATTTAA
>JAEEGK010006700.1_pt1 | contig 27645 bp, 5 predicted proteins | sample 8958771 | NCBI WGS metagenome assembly JAEEGK01 (sample SAMN16246547, study PRJNA631951) | gut metagenome | biome: gut microbiome; feature: rumen; material: SC-attached | host: Bos | place: Iran: Karaj | collected 2018-10 | reverse complement strand
CGAGCCACTTTGGGAGATGCAGGTCTACGTGCCCCAGCCTGATGGTAGCATCACGAAGAATGTACTCACTATCAAGACGCCTTTGCGTGCCGGCCAGTTTAAGATTATCAAGTGCTGGATAGGTGATGACGGTGCCGTTAACATTACGACGACTGACCCCGATCCTGGTCCTGGGCCTGATCCCGGTCCTGGGCCTGACCCTGGTCCTGGGCCAGATAATCCAGATAATCCAGATAATCCGGATAACCCTGACAACCCAGATAACCCGGATAATCCAGATAACCCGGATAATCCTGACAATCCGGATAATCCCAATCCTGGACCTAGTCCTGATCCAGGCCCCAGTCCTGATCCCGGTCCTGGTCCCGATCCTGGCCCAAGCCCTGAGCCAGAGCCTGAGCCCGACACAACAAATAGTGAGGTCAGTGTCTCAGTTACACTAAACTGGAATCCAGGAGGTGTCTATACCCCAGATTTGTAAATTAAATAAGTACACGCGCATGAGAGAATATTCAACGATAGCAATGCTGAGGCGACATCAGATGATCAGTCTGATGCTCCTGCTCGTTGCCGTGCTCTCAGGTTGCGCGTCGGAGAAGGCCGAGACCGAGATTCCCGTGCCTCCTGTTGTCATCGAAGAGCCCAAAGAGCCAGAGCCGATGAGTCTGCTCTTTGCCTACACGCCAACATACTCTACCAGTGCTTTGACACGACTAGATGAAAAAGTTGTGCAATCCGGCAATACATATCGCCCTATTACGAGTTTCCGCGTCATTGCTCAGACAAAGGATAAGAGTACGGGTAACGTCGTCTTCACTGATTCTTGGGTTGATAATCCTGCAATCATCAAGGATTATTCGACATATAGATACTATCATTCGGGTTATTGTAGTATGGCAAGTGGTGTAAATGCCTGTCTGGTTTATGCAAAAGCTGACGATATGGCCCCAATGACAAAGGTTTATAACGGAAGTTTGAGTCCTAAGATTAATGCCCTTCCAACTTGGATTTCGTCATCTAATGATCTTCAGTTTAGTCTGGATCCCATCATCAATGATGCATCTACAATCACGACTCTTGATAAAGACGGGATTCCTACTGAAGCTTGGACGTTGGCGGATGCTTTGACGGCAGTCGTCAATGATTCTCACAACGAAGGCAACACCCTCGTTTGGAAGACATCCACAAATAGCATTCTGAGAAATCTCTTCCAGAGGTTTACCAACAATGATGCAGACCTGCCTGGTTCTGCAGCCAGTGTGAAGCAGTGGTTGTTGGATTTAGCACGGTCGGCAGAATATTACAAGACATCAGGTCTTTCGGCTATAGAGGCTGATGAGATAACCTTACTTGAGATTATCAAGAATCAGGCAAATGCTGTTGCAGCAACCATTGACGTTACACAAACAAGTTATCCCCGCGATATCAACTTGCCTGATGGCGCAGCAGCTTTGAGATGGGTGGAGGTTGAAGAGACGGTAGAAGGCGTTAAGACAAAAGTACAGAAGTTTGTGCCTCAGATGCAGACGACGACGCTCGATAACATCAATTCTGTGTCGCGCTTTGTCTATCCGCCCGCGCTCTACTATTTTGTTGATAGTGATATCTGGACCTCTAATAGGAAAGTGGAGGATACTGAATACATGAATAGAAGTAGTTGGAAAGGTAATGATAATACTTGGAATAGTGATGAAGACGATGGTACAGTCCAATGGCTTTTCAAAAATGGTGGGACGATTACGAACGACACTAAGACCGTTGCCGTAGAGGATCCTCTGCAATATGCTGTGGCACATCTTACGATGGAGGTCAAAGCAGGCGCTGCTTCTTTGCCATACGAAACCGGAAATGACGAAAAGATAGATATTTCAAAACTCACTTTGAAAGGTGTGATTATTGGAGGTCAGCGACCTGTGGACTATCAATTCAAGCCGATCAGTAATTCTCAATACGATGTGAATTTTGTATATGATAGTCAGGTCAATAGCGGCAATACGACTTTGAAGTTCCCTTCAGAGTCTGAAAGCGGTGATATTTATCACACCCTTGCGTTGCAGAGTTACGATGGTGAAAATGTGAATGTCATCCTCGAGTTTGAGTATTCTAAAACTGCGACTACAGGATTCAAGTGCCACAAGGGCTATGTCTATCCTGGCACCCGCTTCTATCTGGTGGGTGAGGTGAAACTCGCTGAAAATGCTCTTAATGAAACAGATGATTACAAAAAGCGCGTGTTTACGCAAGACTATACTACCACGATTAAGATGACGGTGAACTCGCTGGAGAAGGCCTATCATGTATTGCCCAGTCTCCTGTCGAACAGTCTGGAGATTGGTGTGATGATTACGCCGCAGTGGTTCTCTGCGACGCCATCGGGACCAGTGGTGATGGAATAAAAAAAGTAAAAGACAATGAGAGACGACAGACGATATAAGTTCCTGTGGATGAGCGCCATACTGATGTTGCTCCTGCTGACTGCATGTTCGAAGTCTTCGTCTGAGGGTGGGGATGAGCCTGATCCCAATAAGCCTGTGCTTAAGATTTATGTATTCCCACCTGATCAGCCCATTGTCACCCGTGCTGACGATCTTGGAAATGTCGATGCCTCTTTGGAGGAGAATGAGATCCACAGCCTCCACGTTTGGGTGTTTGAGAGAAATGCAAATGATCCCAGTGCTAGCAAACTTGTCGGTCATGTCAGTCTGGGCAAACTCACGTTATCTGAAGCCGGAACTGGTGAGGTCACGATGGAGATTACCGATGCCTTTGCTCAGAAAGTGATGACATCAGATCCACGTCCGAAAGTGGATGTCTATGTCGCTGCCAACGTTACATCAGCGAATTGTGGCCTGTCATTTGATGCTCTCACTACAAATGGTGAAACTAAAGAGAGTGATTTGGAGCCCATCATCGGGAGCAGTTACTTTGGTGTCACTTCACCCATCACGAAAGTTCCATCAGATGGTCTACCTATGTCTGGTGTTCTGAAGGATCAGCCGATTTCTGGCACATCTCCTGTGTTCCGTGTAGGAACTTCAGACAAGCTGGCTAATGTCCAGTTGGTACGTGCCGTATCGAAGATGAGGTTTATATTCTGTAAGTCAACTTCCAATTTAGACGAGGTGGCTGTGAAGGAAATTAAACTCAATGGCAGTGTGTTGCCTAAAGAGGAATACCTCTTCCTGACTGATGATTTTAAAAAGGCTACGTCGAAATATCGAATTAAAGATAGCGGCTATGAGGATGAAAAGACTCTGGTGTCTATTCCCTCTGGCACGGAGATTGCGAAAAATAATAGTCCATACTCATACAGCTATGATGGAAAGATGACTGGTCAGAAATACGAGGATCTCATCAATGAAGGTGTGGAGAATAATGAGTTGTCTGATTTGGGAACGTTCTATCTGCGAGAGTCCGATAAGGCACTTGCGGGAACAATCCTATATGCGATCACCCCTGAAGGCACGACGAACACGAGTGAGAAACAAGCCTCATATTCGATGAGTGTAGCAGGGGACTTCTCGAGGAATCATACTTGGATAGTTTACGGCTATTTCATCACGAGCGGTGATCTGGAGTTGAAAATCGTGGAGTTAAAGGACTGGACAAGTTCAGAAACCTCAGGGGATGTATATAACTGGTAAGAAGAGAACGATGATGACGGAGAGAATGACATATCGCTGGTTGTGGAGCTGCCTGATTGCAGGTGGTCTACTACTGCTGACGGGCTGTACCGACAATTTTGAGGAGGTACAGCAGCCATCACCAGTGCCTGAGCCCCAGCCAGAGGAGGGAGATATGTTGGAGCTGCGTGCCGTCACCCGAACCAGTGGCGCCTATCAGATACCAACCACAGAAAATCCGGCCACCAGTGTCCAGTTGTTCCTTTATACATTGTCACCCACCAATGAGAATCCGAATCATTATACAGCGGTGAATGGTATGTTCTCTTACAGCGGCAATTATTGGTCATCGTCCTCAGCCATCACAGTGAAAGAGGAAACGCAATACTATCTGTATGGCTATATGCCGTCATCTGTAACGGGCAGCGTATCAGCTGACGACCTTAATGACGACTATTCTAAAGGCGTTGACCTCACGTTGAGCAATCTGCCTGCCATTACAACAGATGATATCGGCGTGCTTGTCGGTGTGCAGCGAGTAGGATCAACAACAACAGAAGCACCAAATGTTAAGGAGGGTCAGTATGGTTTCCGCTCTGGTATCAAGGGAGAGAACTTCCTCAATCTGCTGATGGCTCACCTCTATGCGAGGGTGAAACTGAGTTTTAAGATCGATCCTGCCTATGCAGAACTTCGTAGCATTCACATAAAGAATGTGACATTGACATCGAAATATGAAGATGGTGCCTCCGTGAAGTTGAACCTCAGAGACGGGAAGGGGATAGGCAATCCTACTTTCCCAGCAGGTAGTGAAACACAAAAACATGACGTGATATTGTTTGAAAGTTCAACGACTGTTCCGGAAAAGGTGCTTGACAAATCATTGGGAAATAAGGCCATTGCCCTCGATATACCAGCCTATTGCAGACCTTTAAAAGTGGAAGATAATAAAACATATAATCTGACGCTGACTACTAATTACGATGTAAAAGATACGGCAGGTCAGAATCTAGGTACGAGGACATCTGTGAACAAAATCAAGTTCAATCTTGCAGAACTCAGTCCTGGTAAAGAAAAGGTATTGGTCTTGACAGTCAAGCCAACCTATTTATATATATTGTCGGATAATGACTTGGATAATCCAGTCATAACAATTAATTAAGAATTGAAAGTTGAGAATTAAAGATATCATAGTAAGTTTGTTGATGTTCCTCGCTGCCACGGCGGCGCAGGCCCAGATTACTATTGGCGGTAACGTCTATGGTGGCGGTAATGAGGGTAACACTGACGGGAATACTAAAGTCACCGTACGTGCCGGTGACATTAACGCAGTCTTTGGCGGTGCCCGAAAGGCTGACGTGGGCGGCAATGCTTTTGTCAATATCGATGGTAAATATGCCTCCAACTACATTATCATTAATAAAGTGTATGGTGGTAACGATATTTCTGGAGAGATAGGTAAAGGAAATTCCGAGCAACAGGAGAACACCGTAAAAACGCTACCCACAGAATTAGAAAAGGCAACGGAAAATAGTGTTACAAAAGACTGGGATGCCTTTGTGCGTGTTTCGACCAAGACCGATACCGATGGCAAGGAGACCAGCGGTGCCCAGAAGATTTATATCGGACAGCTTTTTGGTGGTGGTAACGGCGACTACGACTACACCTCTGATGATTATCAAGGATTGACTAATCCGGTATTAGGAAAGACCTATCTGGAAATTGTCGGTGGTTCCATTGTCTATGCCTATGGTGGTGGTAACAATGCTACTGTGACGGAGAATACCGTCATCTGTGTGGATAACCCCAGCAAGGTGGTCAACAGTATTTTGGACAAGGATAATCATGAATTGCTGACCAACGACCGTTTCAAGAATCAGATGGGCATCAACATCGGTTTCTCCTATCCCAGCAGCGATGCCTTCCAGATAGGCCGTTTCTTCGGTGGAAACAACAAGGCCGAGATGGCCATCCGTCCCACGTGGTATCTGAAGAGCGGTAAGATTCGTAATCTCTATTCCGGTGGTAATCAGGGCGATATGACCAGTCCGGAAGGTCTGCTCCTGAACATTGACGCCGACTCCAAGATCATCGTCGATAACCTTTTTGGTGGTTGCCGTATGGCCGATGTTAAGCCGATGGAGAATGGTGTTTTAACAACGACCGAAAATCTCGCAGGCTATAATTTCCCACGAGGGTTCTCGGCTCGTGTGGTTATCTCTGGCGGTGACATCAATAATGTCTATGGTGGTAATGATATCTCCGGAAAGGTCTATGGCGGTAATGCTGTCGGCATCCGCACCAGTGTCCGTGGCGACGTCTATGGCGGTGGCAACGGCTCCTACCCATATACGGATCAAGTAGACCTTAAAAGCGATGACATCTATGGCGACTTATACTATGGCGACTTTTTAAATGATGGAATAAATGATGAAAGATTTACGACTTCTGTCGAGGCCCTCAATGCTTTCCGTCCTAATGCCGATCAGGTGTCTATCCGCGTAGTTGGAACGCAGAATAAGCCAACCATCGTTCACGGCAGTATCTACTGTGGCGGTAACAGTGCCACCATCATGTCAACGGGAGATAATCCCACCGTGGAATTAAAGATTGGCTCGTATGTCATTGCCGACAATGTGTACCTCGGCAACAACGGCGCGAACATGGTGACAGAAGACATTTTGAAACATTATGCCTATTCTGTGGATGCCGACGGAAAAGTTGTCACTTCGGGCGGCACGGACTTCAGTTCGTTGAATTTGACAGATAAAACCACTTTCCAGACCTATATGGACGGTGTGGCCATGACCCTAAAGCCCAGTGTGGTGTTCGACAGAAAAGCCAATGGTGATGCAGCGGACTATAAAGATTATTCCTCTTACTTTGGTTCCTTCTTCTGCGGTGGTAATGTGGGTAGCATGAAAACAAACGGAAAGATCACGATCAACTTCAATAAACCCGTTTATATATATGATAAGGTGGTGGGTGGCTGTAACGATGCCAATATCTACGCACAAACAGGGCTGAATGCAGAATACTTGGGTGGCCTGTTGGGCGATCCTGATCCTGTTCCTGCGGGTTCTCCAGAAGGCACCATCGGCAACAAACTTGAACTTAACTTTGCAGGTCTGAAGATTCAGCCGAAGCGCTGGAAGTATCAAAGAGATGACGAGTATAATATCAAGAAAGATGAAGACGGCAATGCCTTGTACGAACTTGATGACTATGGCAACGCTCAGTTGGAGTGGAACACCATCAGCGCCTCTACGGGAAAAGATGTTGCCCCTGTCACCGAGTCAAAGGCATTTGAAAAGGCAACAGACCTTGACCGTCGTCTGAAGGGTGGAAATATTTATGGCGGTTGCTATAACCGAGGCCATATCAATGGTAATATCATCATCAACCTGAATGCCTCCATCCATGAGCGCGACAAACTCTTTGATGTCGTGGCGAATGAGGGAGAGACTCTCTATGAGAATGTTGAGAATGCTGAAAAAGAAGATAATTACTATACTATTACTAAGCGAAATACAGGTGTTATTCTCTCTCATCAGGGCATGGACGTGCTGGGTGCAGCTTTGAATGTCTTCGGTGGCGGTTATGGTGGCGACTCAGAGATCTGGGGTAGCACCACTATCAATCTGAATGCCGGCTATACCTTCCAAATTTTCGGTGGTGGTGAGGCCGGTGCTATCGGTCAGGCTAAGAGTTCCGAACCTGATCCTAATAATCCGTCTGCAGCCATATTGGAGTATGTGTACGACCAGAATTACAGCACCTATATTAATCTGAACGGAGATCCTACTCTCCCAGGCGTAGCGAGAGGAGCAGATGGTGACAGTCCAGACATGGCCGAGTGTGAGTTTATCTATGGTGGTGGCTTCGAGGGTAAGATTGCTGGCAACACCCATGTCAACCTTGGTAATGGTCGTATCTTCAACTCTTTCGCCGGTAGCTGTAATGCCGATATCCTCGGACATACGGAGACCTATGTAGGCCTGAACGGCTTCCCCTGGGTTCGTGACCATATCTATGGTGGTAACGACCTGGGTGGAAAAATCGAAAGAAATGTTAAGGAAGTGGGAGAGGCAACCTTCGCCTCTCGTATCCGTGACGAGGTGAAAAGCATGGTGGCCAAAAACTATGACGTTGCTTCTTATATGGAGTACACCCAGGGAAGGGTACGAAATATACTGGGTGGCTGTTTCGGTGACTATGATTACACTGATGAGGCCTATAGTTCTCGTATCGCCAACAAACCCTATCTACGCAATACTTTCGTCAATTTCAGACCTAACACGCATGTCAACAATTCGGTAGAGAAGGTCTTCGGTGCCGGTGAGGGATATCCTGGCGATCGTGATGGCGATAAGGGACAGGATCACAGCTACGTGCTGATCGATATCCCCGATGGTGTTGAGAATTTCGCCAACACAGAGGTCTTTGGTGCAGGAGCTTATAATGGATTGGGTATGCGCTATCCAGCAGCTGACACATTCCCGGGTAGCGAAACTTCCATTGATATCAACGAGGCTTCCGCTATCATCGATCTGATGCGTGGAAAGATAGGTGCCGCATACGGTGGCAGTTACGAGGAAGGTGTTACCCGTCGTACGATGGTCAATGTGCCCGATGGTTCTACCATCAAGATTGGTAGCATCTTTGGCGGAGCATACGGCAGTAGTGCCTATAATCCCTGTGATGTCTATGAGGCTAATGTGAACTGGCTGACAAAGAGTGAGGATGCCTACCTGATTTCTAACAATACAGATTTGACAAAGGGTTTCATCTACGGTGGTAACAATAATGCACGCCGCACCCTCTATAGTAAAGTCAATATCAGCGCCCCTGTCAGACAGAAGCATTACAAATATGGTATGACCACCGGCACGGTTTATGGTGCAGGCTGCGGTCGTTTGACCTGGAATGAATATACCGAGGTCAATTTGAACGAAGGTGCAAAGGTTTACGAGGTGTATGGTGGAGCTGAGGCCGGCAGTGTGATGAGTGCCGAGAGCGTTCAGGCCTACTATAATATGAATCGTGAAGGCATCGACGCGGATGCTTGGAAGGCTGCCTGGTCATTAGGATCTGGCTACGATCCTGAGTCGTTCTCTACCGGTTATGTGAACAATCATTACACCAACCTTGAAAACCCATTGGTCAGGAAGGCTGAAATGGATGATAGGGATACCAAGACCTATAAGTACAACACCAACGTCATCATCCATAAGGGAGCCTACGTAGGCAACTATGCTTATGGTGGTGGACTTGGTAAGGAAGGTCAGTCATTTGTCGGCAGTGGTGATGTCTACGGCACCACCTATATTGCCCTCCTTGGCGGCATCGTAAACAAGGATATCTATGCGGCAGGAACTTCGGGAGCAGTTTACAATGTCTTTGGAGCCGAGAATCTTACGGCCAGTGCCAACGCTTTCATTGCAGGCGGTTCGGTACGTAATGTCTATGGTGGTGGCTGGAAGGGTGATGTCGGCTATACGACGATGACCGTCAGTGCCGATGGCAAAACCGCGACCTTCGACGCCACCAACGAAAAGCCCGGCGAGACCCACGTGGTTATCGGTATCCGTCCTGACCAGACAGATGATAATCTTGTCGCAGAGTTGAAAAAGGTAACGGGCAAAAACAATGCCACCAAGAGTGACTATGGCTTCTATGCTGGTTTGCCTGCCATCCAGCGTAATGCCTACGGCGGCGGTGAAGGCGGTGCTGTTTACGGTTCTTCCTACTTGACTATCAACAATGGATACATCGGCTATGTCCATTTGAACGCTGATGAGGTGCAGAACGAGCAGGGGGAGATTGTGACCACTACGGAAACGACTAAGGAACGCTACGAGGAAAAGATCCATGATGACACGTATTATGTGGATGATGTGTGGAAAGGTAAGGATCGCTTGGCTGACTGCGGTAACCTGTTTGGCGGTGGCTACGACGTGAAGAGTAGTGTCGACTTCAGTCATATTACGATGTGGAACGGACTGGTACGCAACAGCCTCGTCGGCGGCGGTGAGATTGCCACCATTGGTCGCGGTGCCATTGATGCTAGCGGTCCGTCGAACTCCATTCGTACGCTGAGAGGTATCTATAAGGCCGGTAAGACCAACATCGAGATGTTCAACGGTCATGTGCTCCGTAATGTCTTTGGTGGTGGTAAGGGCTACAACACCTTTGGCTATGGTCAGCAGGGTACGCTCTACATGGACGGTTACATATTCGGACAGACCGAGGTACACATTCATGGTGGTGAGATTGGAACAGACGATGGCCTGGCTGAGGGTTACGGCAACGTGTTCGGTGGCGGTGATATCGGTTTTGTTTACAGCCCCAGCATTAACTCGACGAAAACTAAGGCAGACAAAGCTGCTGGTAAGACCACCGGTTCCCCTGGACATTATTACTATTATGATGATAGTGGCAACCTGACGGAAGACTGTAAGGTGGTCGTTTCGCCTTATCTGCAGGTTAAGAGCGGCTCTGTCAATTACGACAATAAGACTTACGGCTTATTTGACTATGTACCGACCGACTATCTGAACACCCTGCCGAAGAAAAATGATGCCGGCAATTGGAGTGGCGGTTGGGAGAATCTCATAACTGGTGATTCTCAAGGTGAGGAGGAACGCGGTATCTACATCCACAATGCCATATTCGCCGGTGGTAACGTGTCGTCGAACAATGATCAGACCTATGCCAATGCCACAACCATCTACGGCAATACCACAGCTACACTCTACGATGTCTATCACCGTGACTTCATCACCATTGGAACCGAGCATACCGGTGGTATCTATGGTGGTGGAAACCTTTCTGTGGTTGACGGCTACCGTGAGTTGAACATCACCAACTATGGCACCGACTATTACGGCCTGAAGCAGACCATCTCCATCGATGAGTACCGCGGGCTCTCTAACCGTGAGCGTGCTTACTTCCAGTTGGAATATAAGTGTAAGAACGATGTGACCATCAACGGCGTGGAATATAAGAAAGATCAGCGCCTGACGGAGGAAGAGTATCTGAAACTTTTGAGCAACGAGGATATCGCCAATCAGGTGAAGGCCAGTTTCGAGCCTTACGGTTTCTGCTCTATCTATGCAGGTCGTCTGCTGAATACTATTCAGCGTGCTGACCTCTGTGGTGTGTTTGGTTCGCGTATGGTGCTCCAAGGCTCTAAGGACCGTGTGGCTGAGGTGGGCGAGGACATCGACTATACCATCAATCGTGTGGGTGAACTCTCGCTCAACCAGCAACATTCGGTAAGAACAGGAACAGGCTTCTCTAATCCGGATTCTGGCAGTGATGCCACTCATGGCAACTATTTCGGAATATACAGTCTTGTGAACTATCTCGGTAACCTGACCAGCGACGTTAAATTTGGTAGCGACTATGTTAATGGCGACGGTACCACTTCTACAGACGGTACTACCTATTATTCCTATAAGTCGTCGAAGCACACCAGTAGTGACCGTAACAAGGGTCAGAGCGCCAACCAGGTGGCATTGGCCTCTGGTGTGTTCCTGGAACTGACTACCGAGAACAGTACGAAGGATAAGAAAGACTATGGCTATGTGACGGGTGTGGTAGAACTTGACCTCATCAACGTAAAGAAAGACCTGGTGGGTGGCGGCTTCGTCTATGCCAAGAACGAGCACCGCGTGCCGAAGTATTATCCCAAGAAGAGCAACGTGCTCCTGTCTGAATATAATAAGCCTAAGAGTGAAGGCGGTAAGCAGCCTGACGAGGCCCGTACCTATAAGCGTTACCAGTATTCACTCGATCAGTCAGGCGATTGGTCGGAGTCTGAAGGCTCCTATGTCATCAGTGGTGACAATTCCCACGTCTACAAGACAATGGAATGGCAGACCTCTGGTAACTTTATCCACCCGTCGAAGCGTATTGTCGACGACTGCTATCCCACGAACAATGCCTATATCATCAGCTCTGCCAATTACTCCGAGGCCCACTACTGGTATGTGAAGGGTGAAGTTTACATTTATGAACAGAAAGTGTCTGCCTATACGGGTTCTGCCAATGCTTACTCGAAGGAGGTACACCTGCCGTTGACCATCACAGCAGCCTCTAACGGTAAACTGCAGCTGCTTAACGTGAAGCCCAACCTTTATGCCTACTATACTAACAATAATGGCACTAGGGTGAAGATCGGCACGAATGATGCTCAAGGCAAACCTATCGACAAGGTAACGGTGAACAACGAGAGCGACAGCTACGGATTGAACGATGTCATCTCTTGGTGGGATTGGCACCAGATGTCGGCTTCCGACCGTCAGTATTTCGTCACCGAGACCTATGTGAACTGCGTCAAATGTACCATCGATGGTGTCGAATACGAACAGGGCACCTACGTTATGGATCAGACTGACTATGAAGCATTTATTGCTGGTACTCACGATATTAGGAATAGCAATGGCGATCACTTCAAGGATGACAACAACAATGACATCGGCAAGACCTATGTCTTCCGCTCATCGAACAATATCAGCCACGAGACGGGTTATCTGCTTACCTTCGACATGGACACACCGAAGGCGTGGGATGACTACTACACACGTACTCAGAACTCTTCAACAGAAACCAACAAGATTACGAAGGCTGAATATGAAGCGTTGTTCACCAATGATATGAGTGATGCTGACAAGCAGGCCATTATTAATGCTTGGCGCGAGGGGCCGACCTTCACACCGACAGAGACGGGTGTCTATGGCAAGCGGACGTACAAGGCAGGCGAGGTCGTTACCAAAGCCGTCCATGATAATGCCGGCGTAGGCCAGGACAATATGGAGGAGGCCTATGTGGCCACAGAGTCGGTGACCTATACTTATAATAATACGACGAAGACGGTGAACTCGGGAACTGCCATCTCCAACACGGAGCATGAGGCACTTAAGAACACTTCTGCTTACAACTCCTTTGCCGCGGCATGGTTCTGCACTTACTCCCTGAAGCTGACCAACGAGAACTACCTGCTCTACGGCGAGCTGAAGACAGCCGACGAGATTGCTGCGATGAAGGCTATCGAGGGCAAGCTGGTTACTAATGACGAGATTGATGCCGCCCTCACACCGGCCTATATCTGTACGCAGGATGGTGAATACGGTGGACAGCGCTTTGAGACAGGCAAGAACTACAGTGCTATCCAGGCATGGAGCTCGCTGCCAGTGGCTGACCGTGAGAAGTTCAGCTATAACTACGATGCCCTTGACCTGTTGGTAAAGAGCAGCTACTTGACGGTTGATCCGGATATCACCACGTCACCGACGCATGAGTCGACCGTTGGTGCCTTCCATGCACCTTACACTGACCAGATGGATGTGGAATATCAGGCTGTGTATACGGATGAAACCACCCGAACTATTAAATATAACGATGGTACTTCAAAATCATTCACGAAAGATACGCAGGGAGCCACCATCATGAACACGGAGTTCGAGACCATCCGCAACGACAAACGGCACTACACCTATATAGAGACGAAGAACAACGGTGACGATGTCTATATCGCCAATAAAAACTTCATCTACCTCGGCACACCGTATGGTTGTGGACAGGTGGTCGATGCCGACACCTATAATGCCAATGAAAACGATGTGGACCTTGTCCAGATTACAACGGCCGGCGAGTGGTATTACTGCTACGAGGATTATGTAGATAAGAATAATCAATCCGTCAACAAAGGCAAACTGATCACCAAGGAGGAATACGGCAACGTGCCCAACGATCAAAAGTACTTCATCATCCAGGGTCAGGAGCCTACTGAGACCACTACGCTCTATGTCAGCCGTGAGTCGAATGCCTACGATGTGATGAAGGAAAAGATTGTCACAGTGGTCTACCAGTACACCTACTATGAGGATGAGGACGACGGCAGTGTGAAGCTCACCAACGAGTTGCACGTCATCAACATCCACCTTGACCTGCAGAGTGGTGTGCCGCAGATCGGACAGCTGAGTCCGCCTGCCACCGTGCTGCCTGGCAATATCGTTGGTCTGACTGCTCCGGATGTGAACCCCGGACTCTATGAGGTGATATCCAACGGTTGGGAACTCTACAGCACACCGGATGACGCCGACAACCACCGTAACGGCGTGCCCTTCGAGAATAACAATACGCCCGTCTATTGGTATCAGAACGGCAACAACTATATTGCCTTCTACTCGAAGACCTACCTCGGTAAGACCTATTCGAACCCCGTTCCGCTCAGTGTGGCCAACTACCACGACCTCGATAAGGTGATGAATGATAAGGAACACCATTTGTACGTGGATAAGTCGAACGTGGAACGTCCCTGTAAGATTTACATCGACAACCGTGACTGTGAGTCTGATCCGGCTAAGAGCGAGCTCGACCTGTTGAAGGACTTCTTCGACCTGAGTGTGAACAGCGGATCACCTGCTGTTGCCGGCCACTCCGCGCTTGACAGTCATGTCCGTGCAGGCCGCAACCTGGAGTTCTTCCTCGGCAGCGATGTCAGTCCGAAGAAGTACACCACATGGACACCTATCGGTAACAACAGTACGACGGGTGATAACGGCCAGTGCTTCGGGGGTAACCTCCACGGCGACGGACATACCATCAGCGGACTCTCCAGTTCGTTGTTCAACCACTTGTGTGGCGAGGTCTATAACCTGGGTGTCACAGGTTCGTTCACAGGAGCCGGTATCGCGGAGGCAGGTGATGGATATGTTGAGAACTGCTGGGTAAAGACCAGTGCCACTACCGCACCGGAAACGAAAGTCAAGTCCGTCTATGGCAATCCGGAAAGGAATAACGATACTACTCGTGGAGACGTCCAGGTTGTCAACTGCTACTACTCATCAGATAATGAGGCTATTTTCAGTAATACAACAGATGCTACTCATGGAAATGCCAAGATGATGCCCGCTGAGGCGTTCTATAACGGTACGGTGGCCTACGACCTGAATGGTTTCTACCTGCACAAGCGTTACTATCAGGGTACTAACCTGTCTTCCGGCACAGCCTACAGATACCTGAAGCCCAATGCAGACGGTACACTGCCTGAGGAGATGTCTACAGGTTATTATCCGAACGACTATGCCATCTATCAGCCTGATGTGAAGGTCGCTGAGGGTGAGTCAGTTCCATACCTCAGCTATGTGGAGAACCGCTTCTATGATGGTGATTACCGTTATGCTGGTGGCAGCATTCCTGACGGCACCGACATCCGCATGAGAACAATCACGGAGGGTGAAGGGGATAATGCTGTGACGACAACCTATTACGTACCTATCTGGCCTGATGATTATCTCTTCTTTGGACAGTCGCTGACGTTTGACTATGGCAGTGCACACCAGAGCGTGCCGTCGGCTATCAAGAAGAGCGATGGACGCCTCGTGGCAGGTACTGGTAGTAACCGTGTCTATCGTGCACCGGCCTATTTCGGCTCAGCAACCATGGGCGTGGCTCACTTCAACCCTGTTGCTATCTTGGCTGCAAGTTCTAATCCTGAGGCAGGCACCCCAGTGGTAGAAGCATATCCAGGCATGACGGCCATCGACTTCACAGGCGGTAATGGTGACCTGAGCGGTGGCTATCAGTTTGGACTTAAAGGTGTCACAACAAAGGGCGAATATGTTGAGCCTACAGCAGAAACTGCTGTAAGCACGCGATTCTATCCGCCACTGCTCGACGACGACGGACTGACGTCCATCAATAACGTCGATGAGACAAAGAACCTGCTCGTCTATACGACTACTATACCATCATCTACGACCACTAATCCAACTGCTGCAGAAAAGACGGCAGATGTCGTCGGGGCCTACCTGCAGGAACCTGCCTTTGCCGAGACCAATGCGACTTACCGTTCTGTAGCCGTACAATCTACCGATATCATCAAGGGCCATCATGTACAGTTGTCGTCGGGTAATTATCTGACATCAGTAGACCATCTACTCGTGGATAAGCAGGACTTCAACTGTCCGATTGCTTATACGATGGGTAGTGGTAAACGTATGTTGTATCAGCGCAAGCCGGATAACTTCGTGACCTTGGAATCTGGCGATACCAAGGGATGGGATGGCATCTGTCTGCCGTTCAGTCCAGAACTTGTTTCTACTCAGGACAAGGGTGAGATTACCCATTTCTATAGCACCAGTACTACAGGTCATGAGTATTGGCTCCGTGAATTTACTGATATTGATAATTATACAGATGGTGCTACAGAGCTACCTGCGATCTTTACTCTCCCCGCTGCTGATGAAAATGAAGAGGATAAGGAATTTAAAAATTCATTCCTCTATGATTATTATTATTCGAATAATAGCTTCAATGATGCGAACAGTGATATTTATCAGAAAGATTATTATATATTTAAGGAAGATAAAGGATATGTGCAGAAATATAATAATTATCCATTACAAAAGGCAGGTAAGCCATATCTGGTAGGCTTCCCAGGAAAGAGCTATTATGAATTTGACCTCAGTGGCTCGTTTGAAGCCACGACAGCTGCGACGACGTATCCTGCTCAGTTAAATAAGCAGAGCATCTCCTTCGTATCTACGACGGGAGCCACTATTGGTGTCAGCGATGATGAACTGAAGGGTGATAAAGTAACTAAGGGAGATTATGACTATCTCTATAGTCCTACTTATACTACTAAGGAACTGCCTATTGGTCATTTCATGCTCAGCAATGATGGCAGCAAGTATGAAATATTGACGGCCGCAGCAAAAGCCTTGCCATTCCGTCCATACTTTGTGAAAGGACCTAAGGGTAGCTTGACGCGCGGTCAGGGTGGAACACTTGGCGCAGATCCTTTGCGCAGCATCATCTTCAGTGGTGATATGGCCCAGATGAAGGTGCCCAAGGAAATTAACCAGTTGGGCGGTGATGACGACCTGATTGTGACAGCAGGAAAGAAGAAGATCTGCGTGGAGTCGCAGTTGCGTTATACTACTGATGTGCGTATCGTTACACCCGCTGGTGTCACGCTGGCAACTTACTCGATCCAGTCGAGCGAGTATGTGGAGACGCAGGTCTACAGCGCAGGTGTCTATATCGTCTATGCCGATAATGGCAAGTATGTGAAGAAAGTCATCGTGAAATGAAAAGTGAAAAGTGAAAAGTGAAAAGTGAAAAAGTAAAAATTTAAAATAGAAGCATTATGAAAAAGGTAATGAACAGAATCTGGATGCTTGCAGTGCTGACAATCGTCAGTATGGCAGCGACGGCACAGGTCAAGGTCGACCTGAATGAATCCTATACGGGTGGTTCGATTTCTGCCAATCTGGCAGATCCCGCTGATGACGGAAGTGTGCTCGTGACGCTGACAGTGGCCCCTGCTGAGGGTTATTACATCGCCAAGAAGGATATCAAGGTGGTTTCGACCGTTGCCCCTGGTGGTACGCGTGCACCTGAGGTGGTTGGCGATATTGAGCTCTCGGGTGATGATCCCGAAGATCTGACCAAGTTACGCGACTATACCTTTACGGTAAAAGCAGGTCTTGGTGCATGGGTGAAGGAGGCGAACTTCCATGTTGTTGAAGTGAAGCCAGAGCCGGGACCAGAGCCTCAGGAACCCACTAATAATATCAGTGCAGAGGGGTCTAATGTCACCTGGTCGTATGATGCGGACAACGGCACTATGATGATCACGGGCGAGGGATCTACTGTTGACTTTGGTGGCGAGTCAGATCCATGGGCATCTGTCAGAGCACAGGTAACCAGTGTTGTTATTGAAAAAGGTGTTACCAGTCTTGGTGCGAATATCTTTGCTGGCTGTACCAGTCTGACGAGCATCAGGATTGATAATGCCAATCAGGTGTTGAAGATGGGCGAGGGGGCTATCCCCACGAATGAAGGTCTCAAGATTAATGTCCCTGGCAATCTTCTGACGGAGTATAACATCACCGATGGCTGGAAGGACTTTACGATGGGCAGTGAGAATGCCGTTAGGATGGATAACATCAAGTTCAGCGCCAGCAACGAGTTCGACACTTTTGCAGCCAGTGAAACCATCGTGGTGCCATCGGTACTGAAGGCTTTTGCCATCACGGGTATCAATGAGACCAAATTGAGTCTGACTGAAGTTAAGGTCATCACATCAGGTATGGCCGTTCTGGTGTTCAACGAGAAGGAAATTCCTTCAAATGTTACTATCTACACAGCACCCACGAACGAAGAGCCTTCGAGGACTACCAGTCTACTGAAAGTGGCACAAGACGAAGGAAATGGTGGTCATGAGGTAAAACTTGGTGATGCCTATATACTCTACAACGACGTATTCTACTACTCCCAGGCAGGTGTCATCCCAACAGGCAATGTCTACCTCCAGGCGACATCGGAGATGCGCACCCGTGGTAGCTATTCGCTCCATGGCGATGGCACTACGGCTATTGATTCTATATATATTAATAAGGTAAAGGGCCAATCTGCCTGGTACACCCTCGATGGCCGTCAGTTGCCCACCGCTCCCACTAAGAAGGGACTCTATATCAAGAATGGTAAAAAGGTCGTGATTAAGTGAGAATAAAGCAGAGTTCGCTCATGTTAGGCAAGGTTTTCGCAAGGTGTAGGCATAGTGTAAGCATACCCAATGACTATGCCTAGAGCTTGCCAAGAGTATGCTTAGAGCGTGTTTAGAGTATGCCTAGGGTATAGGTAGAAACAAATAGAGACAAAGTAAGATTGATGATACGAAATATGGTGAAGACATATATGACAAGGTTATTCACTATGCTGATGCTGGCGATGGTCAGCACGGGGGCATGGGCTGATGTGAAGGTTGTTTTCGGAGAAAAAGGTACTGAAAAGTTCGAAGGGAAAGGCGGTACTATAGAAATGACGGCTCAGACAAAGCCTGATGCAGATGACCTAGTCACTGTTACCTTTACCGTTGCCCCTGACGAGGGTTATATCATATCTATGCCTGATATTGAAGTCTATGAAACCATAGATCCTAATGGTACCCGTGCAGACCTTCCTCAGGTCAGTACCCAACGAGAACTCGATGGCGAGGAACCTTATAACCTCTCTGCCAAGCGCGATTATTATATTACAGTAAAATCAAATCTCGGACTTTGGATAAAGACGGTCAATTTCAGAACTAAATACCGCAACACAAAGAGAGGAACAAATTCTGTTTATTTCATTGCCAATAATGGTGGCTATACAAGTCCCACTGGCAACAACTACTATATGGTGCCTGCTGCAGACCCTCAGCAGACGAACTTTCATGATGCTTATTATTCGTCAAACTATACACTTGCTAATGGTGATCCTGAAAAACCGTTTATTGCAACTTACAAAACTAATCGTGACAACAACTCCATTTGGGAGGTTTTCTCCTCAGGTGATGACGGATATTTTTATATCAAACACTGGCTGACAGGCAAATACCTTATTTATGAACCGCCTTATAGTGACCTACCTAATCGAAAGAGTGTCCACTTGCAGACGGCAAATACACCTGGAGAAAATGCGAAATTTGATATTGCTTCCAACGGATCGATACGTCCGATAAGTTTAACTTCTGGTAATAGGTTCTTGAACCCCGCAGCTAATAACTCGGATAATTATTTCGGTTCAGGAGGTGATCGGAATTCGGCAGGTCTGGTAGGTGTTTGGAAGGAGTCAACAGGTAACTCCATCTGGCATCTCGAAGAGACTGTTGAGCCACCGTCGTTTACCATCAATGCAGATGGCACTGTAGAGATGTCATCTGCATCGGGAACCACTATACGTTTTACTACTGACAGCTCGACACCTACGGCATCAAATGGTACGGTATATTCAAGTGCCATTACCATCACGAATGAGATGACCACGATCAATGCCGTAGCAATCAATTCCGAGAGTAAGGTTTCCAATGTAGTGACCCTGCCGTTGCAGATCTATACCTATTATATAGTGAATCGTGCAGGAGATGTTGCCATCCAGCACACCTCTCTAAAACAAGCTGTCGGCAAAGTGCTGAACAGCTATCTCGACATACCCTCAGCCATCCGAAGTCCTTATCTGGATGGGGAGACCATAGCGTTCTACACCTTTAGTGGCGACTATTTGGCAGCCAACCTCACCGACGAGAACAAAATTACCGAGACACCAGATGCTGATGCTAATATCTACGTGACTTACACCACGGATCATTTATTAGACAAGTTTCTGAAGCTTCGCGGTGCCCGTGCCTTTAATATCAAGGTAAACAATGAATACATATACGACAATAACGGTACATTAGCTTTTGAATCAACTGATGCAAACAAAGCCTCCAAGAATCATCTATGGTATTTTACAGGCAATGATCCTTATGCCGTGCAAGTCAAGAATGCCGATACTGGTAAATACCTTGTATTCTCTACAGCACCAACATTCTCACTGTCCGACACTCCAGCCAATTTCATTCTAATGTCAGGCAGTACCAGTGGTAACGGCACCACTTACGATGTTGTAAGACTGAGAGAAGCTACAGGCAATACCACTGATAATAGCGCAGAGATCAGCGTTTATTCCATTAATTTTACAATTAGTTACTATCTCATCGATAAGGCGGGTAAACTTATTGCTGGCCCTATAGAAAGCACATCGTCTGAGTTGTCGTTGCCCGACGAGTGGAAGAGCCCGTTGGTATCGACTTATCACTATTATACGACATCGGGTTATGATAATAGTACCGATACTTATACTCCAACGGATGAGATTACTAATCTTGTCAATACAGGAGATATCTATGTTACCTATGATGTCAGCAATGCTATCGACTTAACGGGAGGTAAAACATACATGTTGAAATTCTCTGATGGCGTGTCGTTCAATCAGGAAGATGGAAGTGACGGAATTTTATCTGACCCATATAAGGCTGTATATCCTTATAATAATGGTGAATTCCACTTGTATGTCTATGGTAAGGAACAATGGGAGTCGCAGTTGGCAAGTGGTGCTTCTACGCGTACCCGTTGGTTGTGGCATATTATCAGTAGCAACAATGACCCCTATCATGTCATTTTCAAGTCTGAGCAGAATCAGACAGTCAAGGGCAAGAAAACAGTGGAGGGAGAAGAGAAGGACTATAACTTTGCGGGTAATACTTATCTGCGCACATACAAGCCTGTTGGATACGGTTCCGTAGTTACGGATGTTGCATACGAAAGCGAAGAATATAATAATGCCTATCCTGCTAAAATGTCTACAAGATGGGTTAATGGAGAAGCAACAGAATACATGATTCTCGGATCGTCGATGCTGAATATGACGTTGAAGACCTTCGACGAAATAGATGGTGCTCGGCAAACTGTAACCAGCTTTGAACAGTATTGGAAAAACAACCCCACAGCCAACAACCTTCTTGAAGCTGGAGGAATAGCCAAAGTGACAGGAAACGAGGAAGACGTTGATCTTACCACTGACCAAAGAACATTCCTTGAGAGTGCAAATGCTTCACTTCACAAGGATGCATGGCATAGTTACAATGTATGGGCATACACAAAGCCTTGGGAGAAGTTTGAGAATGGTAGTACCGATAAGGCACTGAAAAATGGTGAACACTGGCTTCAGACCATCTCGATGGGCTCTGGTAATTTCACCTTGGAGGAGGTGTCGTTAGTTCCACAGGTCATTCTCCTTGACCAGCACGGATGGGAAATTGTGCGAGTACCGATGTATAGTGATAATGCCTGTACAGTGGTTAATACCGATGCACTAAATAAATACAATAGCCCGATGGTTGAGACATATCATTGGTATCCCAAAGCAAGTAAGCGTACGGGCTATCATAAATATGATGTCAAGGATAGTGAGAAGGAAATAATCATCTATGCAATAAACGATAAAAACAAATGGGTTGCAACAGATGACCGCTATACCCACATTTCTTCATCGTTAAGTGATATCCCTTATGATCATATAACTTCAGTACAGGACAAAAGCGTCAAAACAGACTTCTACGTCACTTATGACGTGAAACCACTATATGCCAGTTCTTATACCGGTGCAGCTACTGCAGATGCAACAACGGCTACGCCCTTCCTGCTGCAACAGTATGGTCGCTATGCCACGACGGCTGATGGCACGTCGATAACAGCGGAAGCCAGACCAGAGAGTTTGGAAGATGTCACTGATAATATGCAGTGGTATTTAAAGCCTAATTTCGACATAGATCGAGAGATGGGTTATAAATATGCCGGCGAGACAGGGGCTCAAGATGGAGCCAAGAGCAAGGCTGAGACTGAAGAAGACAATTACAACGAAGGCCGTAATGGCTTTGACCCCTACAACGTGCAGATTCAGAACAAGCAGTATCCTTTACGATACTTTACTGCCAACACGACCGATTCGAAACTCGATGGCGGTGTATGGTCAGCCACGACGTCAACCGGCGTGTCACTGCAGAACATGACTACAACTAATCGTCAGACGGCCACAGGTTACGACCAAACTACGCTCAATATCACCAATGCTACCTTTATGGTGGTAGCCGATGCTAATGGCAACATGCGCCTGATGCCCCGCTTTGACCATGGGAAGGTAATAACCTCTTTCACCACCTCTTTCACCACCCTTGCAGCACAAGCCTCTGCAGCCCCTGAAAATGATAAAGGCACGGGGAACCAGACATTATATACAGAGATGATGGTCATACCAACATTGATTCATAGCTCTGCTGAGATACTACAAATGAATGGCTATTATGTGCTGGCCAGCGATTTCACGTGTACTGCTTCTGTCGGAACATCTGAAGCTCCCTTCAAAGGAACAATCGATGGTCAGCTAGTTGCGATTACTGGTACTTGGGATAAACCGCTGTTTAACTATGCAGAGGATGCCACTATCAAAAATGTTATTATAGGCAGTACTTCAATAAACATCACTGATGCAGATACTAATGTTGGAGCTATAGCTGCTAATGCGAAGGGAGAGACCCGCATCTACAATTGTGGTATTTTGGATGGAAGTGTAAGTGGTAAAAAATATGTAGGCGGGCTTGTTGGTTTACTTGATCACAAAGGAGAAGCAAATAAAGGTTCGCGTGTTATCAATTGCTTCAGTTACGCTAATGTAAGCGGAGGTACTGATGTGGGAGGTATTGTGGGCTATAACAACTATGCATCTAAAGCCTCAGATATCCGTACTATGGTGATGAATTGCATGTTTTATGGAGATATCACAGATATACCTGCAAGCGGGATGATTGTTTCTCCTATTTATGGAGGAAGTATTATTGACAATGCCAAAAGTAATTCCAATAATGGATTGAACAATTACAACTACTACAGGTACGAATCAAACTATAGTAAGAATAACAAAATCACTAATGACAAATATAATTGCGCCCTTGCTGCAGAGGATAAATACCTTATTCATTTTGAGTTCTATCGTCTTTTACTTAATAGTAACAAGAAATTGGCAGCATATTATGCTTCCAGAACAAGTACAAATACTACAGTTAATCCGAGCGATATGGCGAAGTGGGTTTTGGAGTCAGCTGACAAAAATATTAGCAAGCCCAAGCCTTATCCCATATTGAAACAACAGGGAGAATATTACTCCATCATCAATTATGACGATGAACATATTACAGATTTAACTTCTTCTTTAATAAATGGAAAACCTTCTGAAACAGACCGTAACAAAGGTGGTAAGCTAGGCTCACTGACCATAAATATCTCTGATAATAATTCTAGTGATGATAAGGGATACCGCTCTGGAAGTTATATTACAACCCCATCCAAAGAAGTTCCCATCACAGATAAGGATTTTAGTAAGTTTAATTATAATTACTATAAGGTTCGGTTGCCCTATTACAACGAAGTTGGTAAAGACAACTATAAAGATGGTAAAGTTGTGACCGGTTGGATTATTACTTCAATGACAGGGGCCACCCAAGCTACCGCCGGTGAAGACATAACTTATAATACAGATGGAACAATAAAAGATATTCCTTATAACTTTGCAGACCGCACCTGTACCAAGGATGAAAAAGGAGATTACAGGGTATTCTCACAGGGCGCATATTTTGATGTTCCCATTGGAGTATCTGACATTACCATTAAGCCCTATTGGGCTAATGCTGCTTTCATCTCAGATAAAAACCTAGACAAAACATATACTTCCGGATTTGGAGCTGGTGCCGATGTCGCAGGATCACAATACACGAGTAGTGATACGCCCTATGAAATCAATGGTATCAACATAAAAGTTCGTAATGATTTCACTACTGCTCTTTCTGATATTACTACGAAAGGTTCTTCTGTTTATGACAATGCTATCGTATTGGTTGGTAATGTCCATCAAGGTGCTGTACCATATAATACTAAAACAGTACCCTTTACTATCATGTCTGCAGACTTTGATAATGACAATGAACCAGACTATAGTCTGATATACTTCCATACAGACCGTAAGGAAGTATCCCCTATCCGATTTGACTTCATCAATATACTGGGAACGTCAATGGCACAAAAGCCAAATGGCTCATCAAAGATGTGTGGTATAGGAATTTTCAAGCCATATGGTTGGTTTGAGGTAACAAATACTGCTCTTATAAGTTTTGGTCAAATTGAGTATGATTTTAATGGAAAAAGTAGCGCCCCATTGATTTTGTTAGGAGGTGAAGTACTTCAGATTGTTTCGAATAACTCTAATAATGATGGTGTTGCAAATTGCACCAATAATACAAAATATATTCATATTGGAAGCAATGTGTGGTTTAAAGAATTCAATAATGGAATACATTCTGATAAACACAATGGAACACCTCATAGACCAATTTCTGTAACAGGTGGAAGATATGAGAAATTTTATCTTTCTGGAATCTATCAGCCTACTATTACCTCTAACTTATTTTCGGATGATGCAGAGTGTTACATTACAGGAGGCTCATTTGGAGAGGTCGCAGGTGCAGGTCAGGAGAAAATTGACGGAGACGTAAATTGGATTATTGATTACGCTGACATTGATAATTTCTATGGCGGTGGTATTAACGCGGCGAATGCTATCACAGGAAACATCAACGTGACTATCAAAAATAGCCATGTGGATGTCTATTGCGGAGGTCCTAAGTTTGGTAACATGGGAGGTTATAATACTGCAAATGACCAAACAGACGATAAGATTGTTACGACCAACGCCGAGGGCTGTGTATTTAGGCGTTTTTTTGGTGCGGGTTATGGAGGAGCATCATATAACAGAGTCATAGAAAAAACTGCAGAGAATAATCAGCCTTGGAGTTCTTGGGAAACTAGCTATACTAATAATATAGGTAAATATCTATCTGATAAGAAGGGTATAGCAACAGGATTTGAATACGAGTACTTTATTGGATCCAAAGGTACTATTTGGGGACGTTTTTACGTTAACTATGCTTCGTTCTCTAAAGCCATAACGAATAACGTTAATTCAACGTTAAAGAATTGTCATATTACTGGCGACTTCTATGGTGGTGGTAGCTTGGGTGTCGTAAGCGGTACTGCCTCTTCTACGCTTGACGGATGTACTGTAGACGGCAGCGTTTTTGGTGGTGGTTATTCCGGATCAATACCTACTATTGATGTTGTTTCTAGTGGTTTTAAAACAAATTCATATCCTGGTTATAATGCCAAGGCAGGTATATTTACCCCTGCTGAGATATCTGATTCCGGTCCTTATAAATGGACGAAAGGTACTTTGACTAATAACTCTTCAGCACTTGGAACCGTCGACGAAATTGATGTTATATATACCGATCAAGATTTAACTAACCTTGGACAGGTTAAAAATGTAGATCTAACCATCAAAGGTAGTACCTATGTGAAAGGTGATATTCATACATATGATGAGGATGGCGAGATTGAAACAGCAAAAACAGTAGTTGGTACTGGTGGCGTATTTGGCGGTGGTGATGCTTCTGCAGTAAATGGCAGTACAAATGTAAAAATTGAAGCAACTGACAACAGAGGTGTCATGAATGTTTTTGGTGGCGGTAATAAGGCCGATGTTAATATGAATACTCAAGTGAATATGAGTGGCGGCTTAGTTATCGGCAACGTCTATGGTGGTGGAAACGTAGGCGATGTGGGTACAATTACGAAGAATGCTGATTACAATTATACGTGGAAAAAGACCGATGGCACCACTGGTAATACTTCTGAAAATAATAAGGTTACATATGCTGAAAATGAGACTAACAAGAACACTGGCGTTTGCACAGTAAATATTTCTGGTGGAACGATAGGCACAGGTGTTGAACCGAATGATGATGGTACATACGCCAATGGTAATGTGTTTGGAGCCGGTAAGGGGCTTGCAGACACATGGTGGTGTGAGAAAGCCATCGTGTTCGCAACAAATGTCACCATCAGTGCGGGCACGGTGAGAGGCACTGTCTATGGCGGTGGTGAGGTAGGCCGCGTGGAAGATGATGCGAAGGTAACGATAGGAGAAGGGACAAATGCACCCACAATCACAGGCAACGTATTCGGTGCCGGTGCCGGCATTAAGACACATGGCTACTCTGCATTGGTGCGTGGCAACTCTGATGTCACCGTTCAGGGCGCAGCTCAGGTAGGAGGTAGCGTCTATGGCGGTGGTGAGACTGCCTCGGTGGGAAGATTCCATGTCTCTGGTGGCCTACCGACAAAACCGGAAACCGGTGGATATTGTACGGTCACAATCCAAGACGATGCCAAAATCGGAGAAAGCGGCACAACGCACAACGTCTTTGGTGCCTGCAAGGGTGTCACGCCAGCTTTTGATTCTTCCGATTTTACGAAAAACAAAAGTATGCAGACAGAAGCAAACCGCCCTAAAAATGCAGACGGTACTGTGAAAGCTGAAAATGATTATTGGAATTATGTTGAAACTTATGACGAGGGATATGAGGGAACTAAATTTGTTTGGGTATATTATAGAACAGAGGATGAATATCTAGCATTCTTGAAGACACTGGCCCTAACCAGTCATCCTCATGTAACCATCGCTGAAAATGCATCAGTATACGGATCTGTATATGGCGGTGGTGAGAGGGGTGTTACCTTGGGCCATGTGGATGTCGACATAACAGGTGGCATTGTAGCAAAAGACGTTTATGGTGGTGGTGCTTTGGCAGATACTAACCTCGGTAACTGGGATGCGAATGGTTACGAGGAGGCTACAGGTCTAACCGAAAGCTCCTCAGTAACTGGTCTATACACAAGGTCGGGTGCTGGTACGAATGAAAATCCTTATGTATATACAATCGTTGGTGAAAATGCAGCGTATGATAGCAATACGACCTATTATATAAAAGGTATTTGGGCTCATGAAGAAAAGTCTGCTTATTATAAGACCACTGTTGATTTGACGGGTGGTATGATCAAGGGTGATGCCTACGGCGGTGGGCTGGGTGACTTGGCTGCAATAGGAACCGGGCACAGCGATGTGGCTGCCATGGTCTATGGTGATGTCTCTGTGACCTTGGGTAATGAGACAGAGAATGTGGATGCAGCGACTGCGACAGCTTTCAGAACTACTTATGTTACAGATGATATGGGTGCGAAAGTGGTGAACAGTGGTCGTGTGTTCGGTTGTAACAACTTGAATGGTTCGCCGAAGGGCAATGTGACGGTGACTGTCAATAGAACGGTTAAGGGTAAGGATGCCGATGGTAATGATTTGACAAGGACATCAATTACCCGTGATGCTACGACCAAAGAAATCACTAATGTAGCAACTCCCCATGTCTATGAGGTGGCTGCTGTCTATGGTGGTGGTAATCTGGCGAACTATGAACCTGTCGTTGGGAAACCGATGGTCCGCCTCAACACTTGTGACATTAGTATTGAGGAAGTTTATGGTGGTGGTAATGCCGCTATGGTTCCTAAGACGGACATTTTGATATTGGGTGCTCATGAAATTGAGAATGTGTTTGGTGGTGGAAATGGTAAGGATAAGTATACCCTTAACAGAATTGACTGGATTATAAACCCAGGCGCCAATGTCGGTAGTGAAGCCAACCCCGGTGATGCCAATCCCTTGATGAAGGGTGGTTATATCCACTCGGCATATGGTGGTAGCA
>JAEEGK010006699.1_pt1 | contig 27647 bp, 18 predicted proteins | sample 8958771 | NCBI WGS metagenome assembly JAEEGK01 (sample SAMN16246547, study PRJNA631951) | gut metagenome | biome: gut microbiome; feature: rumen; material: SC-attached | host: Bos | place: Iran: Karaj | collected 2018-10 | reverse complement strand
ACGGCTGTCAAAAAACATGTGCAAGGCATAGAATTCCTTGTACGCCGGGTAGATACCGTAGGCTGCAAAACCGCCGCCCAGACCGTTGCTTCGGTCATGCATGGGCTTCATGGCATTTGTGATCATTTCGCCGGACATTTTCTTTCCGTCCTTTGAGATTACCGCTGCTATGGCGCAACCGGAGGGGATGCGCACTTCGCCTTCTCTTTTCATATGGCTGATTCTCCTTTTTAATGTGTGCATTTTGATACGAAAAAAAGGGTGCTCACGAAAGCACGGACCAAACCCCGTACTTTCATGAACACCCTTGCTCATTGGAGGGCATTATAGACTTAATGTTCAATTTTGTCAAGCACAGAATTAAAGTATTCAATCGGGTAGTCCACAGCGCGGAGAGGATTAAATAAAACACCCCTCGGCTCAGCTTTTTCATCCCTCAGTCTGCGTTTGCGGTGACACTGCTGATCACCATAAGAAACGCTCACGACAGAAACGGGCGAAAACACGGATTCCGTCGTTAAGCGGGGCTCCTCTGCGCTGTTTTGACCAAAGTCTTCTCTGTGGTGCCAAAATGCTATGGAACATAAACTCGCCCATTCAGGTGGTTTAACAGTTGGCGCTGTTCGGGCTCAAACATATGTTCCATGGCCGCATTTGTGGCACCAAGCCCCGCTAAACTCCTCCATAGAATTTTCGCCCTGTTTCCGTCGGCTCGCTTTTTCTTATTCCTTTACCAATAGTCACCGCAATCCTCGGCTGAGCTCTTCCAAACTGTCCGCAGCGGTGTTTTGATTTTGGGAAGAAGATGTCGTCGTCCATGCTTTGCATGTCCGACGACCGCGCTGTCGGCGATCGAAGCGGAGCGAGATCACCGACATTTCTCCACCAAAGAAAACAGTGCAAGCCGGTACGACGCAGATTTTCACTTTGCTTTTCGGTGTTTCACAAAGATTAATAAGAAATGGCAGTGACAGGGACGAGGTGAAAATTCTATGGAGGAGCCATAGCAACTCTTAGTGTCCGAATGCGCGATGGTCCACACTGACTGAGCCATGACAGCTTAAAGATTTAAACCAAAGTAAATGGGCGAGATTGTGGACCATAGCATTGGACACTTAGAGTTGATCGGCGACGGAATCTGTGTTTTCACCCGTTCCTGCCACGAACATTTCTATTATTGAAAAAGTTCGACACCGAAAACAAAGTTAAAATCGGAGAAGCAGCCTGCTTGCGGTGTTTTATGCCGCCATTATAGCGCGGGAGGTGTTGCTGTCACCATGGTCCCACTCTCGAAAAAAAATAAAAAAAGGGTATTGACATGTGAAAAACAAAAGGGTATAATCCGCACCATTAAAGACAAAGGCGTCTGAGAGCTGAGGCTCACAGACGCTTTTTCTCTTTTTCCGGAAAAGGTAACAATTTTATAAAGAATGATAAAAGGCAAAGGCGTCTTTTGTGTAGAAGTACACAGAAGGTGCCTTTGTCTCTTTTTTTAAGAAAGGAGCCACTATTATGAGCACTGTATCTGATTATTTCGGAAGTCTGGTCTTTGATGACCGGGTTATGAGAGCAAAACTTCCAGCTAAGGTTTACGCTTCCCTTCGCAAGACCATCGATGAAGGCAGCGAGATCGATATCAGCGTTGCCAACGCCGTTGCGGAGGCAATGAAGAATTGGGCCGTCGAAAACGGAGCAACACATTTTACACACTGGTTCCAGCCTCTTACCGGAATCACAGCAGAAAAGCATGACAGCTTCATCACTCCTTCCCCCGACGGAAGCGTGATCATGGAGTTCTCAGGTAAGGAACTTATAAAGGGTGAACCCGATGCTTCTTCCTTCCCCAGCGGAGGCTTAAGAGCAACCTTCGAAGCAAGAGGCTACACGGCATGGGATCCCACATCCTACGCATTTATCAAAGGAAAGACACTCTGCATTCCCACAGCCTTCTGCTCCTACGGCGGACACGCACTGGACAAGAAGACACCACTTCTTCGTTCCATGGAGGTTCTCAGCAAAGAGGCGTTGAGGATCCTTAGACTCTTCGGAAACGGGTCAGCAAAGAGAGTTGTTTCCTCGGTGGGACCCGAACAGGAGTATTTCCTTATTACAAGGGAGATGTACGAGAAGCGTCCCGATCTTCGATTCACCGGCAGAACCCTTTTCGGAGCAAAGCCTCCCAAAGGACAGGAACTTGACGATCATTACTTCGGAGTCATCAAGCCCGGAGTTCAGGCCTTCATGGAGGATCTGAACGATGAACTCTGGAAACTCGGCATTCTTGCAAAGACAGAACACAACGAGGTGGCTCCCGCTCAGCACGAGCTGGCTCCCATCTATTCGACCACAAACATAGCTACCGACCACAACCAGCTGACCATGGAGATCATGCAGAAGGTTGCGGCCCGTCACGGACTTGTATGCCTGCTTCATGAAAAGCCTTTTGCGGGAGTGAACGGAAGCGGAAAGCACAATAACTGGTCTATCGCCACAGATAAGGGGCAGAATCTTCTCTCTCCCGGGGAGACACCTTACGAGAACGCACAGTTCCTGCTTTTCCTTTGCGCAGTCATCAAGGCTGTGGATGACTATCAGGATCTCTTAAGACTTTCCGTTGCAACTGCAGGAAACGATCACAGACTTGGCGCCAACGAAGCACCGCCGGCTGTGATCTCCATGTTCCTCGGAGATGAGCTGAATGCGGTCCTTGAAGCTATCGAGAATGACAAGCCCTATGCAGGAACAAAGAAGACACAGATGAAACTGGGAGTAGATGTACTTCCCAAGTTTAACCGTGATACTACGGACCGTAACAGAACTTCACCTTTTGCTTTCACAGGCAACAAGTTCGAATTCCGTATGCTCGGTTCATCCAATTCCATCGCATGTGCAAACATCATGCTGAATGCGGCTGTTGCAGAGAGCTTAAGGATCTACGCCGACAGACTTGAAAAAGCAGAGGATTTCGAGACGGCTCTTCATGAGATGATAAAGAAGACCATTAAGGATCACAGAAGGATCATCTTCAACGGAAACGGTTACGATGATTCCTGGATCAAGGAAGCCACAGAGAACAGAGGTTTGTTGAACTACAGAACAACAGCCGACTGCATGCCTCATCTCCTTGACGAAAAGAATGTAAAGATGCTCACAAGCCTTGGAATTTTCACCGAGGATGAACTGAGATCGAGACGTGACATCATGCTGGAAAACTACTGCAAGACCGTAGTGATCGAAGCTAACACCATGGTGGATATGGCAAGAACGGAGATCGCACCTGCCGTTGAAGCTTACACTTCCGATATTGCTGAAGCTGCTTCGGCCAAGAAGGTGCTGTCACCCACACTTAAGTGCAGGTACGAGACAGAGCTTACGGAAAAGCTTTCCGCACTCATCGATGAGATCACGGAAAAGACGGATGCATTGGAGTCTGCTCTTGTAAAAGTGCATGAAGCGGAAGACATCATTGAAGAATCTGCAATGATCAGAGATCTTCTTCTTCCCGCAATGAACGAGCTCAGACTTCCCTGCGACAAGGCAGAAGTGCTGACAGCCAAGAAGTATTGGCCTTTCCCTACCTACGCAGATCTTCTTTTCGGGGTTAAGTAAAAGAAATAATAATGTATTGGGACAGGAGTTAATCAAAAAAACTTATTTCAGGAAAGTAGGTGACTTATATGTCTGTTGAATTTTGGTTTTTGATCGGTGCAGCTTTGGTGTTCTGGATGCAGGCAGGTTTCGCAATGGTTGAAACCGGCTTCACAAGAGCAAAGAATGCAGGAAACATCATTATGAAAAACCTGATGGATTTCTGTATCGGAACCGTTGTCTTTTCAATACTCGGTTACACCCTTATGATGGGAGAAGATGCTTTCTTCGGACTCATCGGAAAGCCCAATCTCGATCTTTTCACACATTTTAAAGAATTTATCGCATCCCCTGCGGATGGTTTCACGAACGCAAGTTACTTTGTATTTAACCTTGTATTCTGCGCCACAACCGCGACCATCGTATCCGGTGCAATGGCAGAAAGAACGAAATTTTCTGCTTACTGCGTGTACTCAGGTGTGATCTCGCTGGTGATCTATCCCATCGAAGCTCACTGGATCTGGGGCGGCGGCTGGCTGAGTGAACTTGGTTTCCATGATTATGCAGGATCTGCTGCCATTCACATGGTCGGCGGTATCGCGGCTTTGATCGGTGCCATCGCATTGGGACCCCGTATCGGTAAGTACGTTACCGACGAAAAGGGCAAGGTTACCAAAGTCAATGCTATTCCCGGCCATTCGATCCCTCTGGGTGCTCTCGGTGTTTTCATTCTCTGGCTTGGCTGGTACGGCTTCAACGGAGCTGCTGCAACAACGGTTTCGGAATTATCCTCCATTTTCCTTACCACAACCATTGCTCCTTCCGTTGCCACTGTTACCACATTGATCTACACATGGATCAAGAACGGCAAACCCGATGTTTCAATGTGTCTGAACGCTTCTCTCGCAGGTCTTGTTGCTGTTACCGCAGGATGTGACGCATTTGACGCTGTCGGAGCAGCTGCAGTGGGCCTTGTGGCAGGTATCCTTGTAGTAGTTGTTGTTGAAGTACTTGACCTGAAGCTCCACATCGACGATCCCGTAGGTGCTGTAGGCGTGCACTGCGCAAACGGTATTTGGGGCACCATAGCCGTCGGACTTCTTGCAAATCCCGACGCACCTGCCGGACTTGAAGGCCTGTTCTATACAGGAAAGTTCGAGCAGCTTGGGATCCAGGCTCTTGGCTTTGTTACTGTCGCTGCATGGGCAGCTGTCACTATGGGTATTTTCTTCTTTGTATTAAAGAAGATCGATTTCTTAAGAGCAGATGCAGCAGACGAACTCATGGGTCTGGACATCAGCGAGCACGGACTTCCCAGTGCCTACGCGGACTTTATGCCTGCTGTTGACAAATACTCCGATTTCGGAAATACAGAGCTTCCGGTTGCCGTTACCGGTACAACACCTGTTGCGGAAGCTGTTGAGGTTAAGAGAGAGCCTGCATTCCACAGCGGCGGTCCGAAGTTTACAAAGGTTGAGATCGTATTTAAAGAGGAGAAGCTCTATGCACTTAAGGCAGCCATGAACAAGCTGGGTATCACGGGAATGACCGTTTCCCACGTCATGGGTTACGGCATGCAGAAAGGCCATACGGAGTTCTACCGTGGCGTTGCTGTTGAAACAGACCTTAGACCCAAGGTTCAGGTGGACATAGTTGTTTCAGCCATCCCTGTAAGAGATGTCATTGAAACTGCCAAGAAGGTTCTGTACACAGGACACATCGGAGACGGAAAGATCTTTGTTTACGATGTTGAGAACGTGATCAAAGTCCGTACCGGCGAAGAAGGCTACGACGCATTGCAGGACGTAGAATAAAGAATGTAACTTGAGAGGAAAAGCATATGTGTTCTATTATGGGTTATTGCGGCAGCGATGTCGACATGAGCAAGTTTGAGGAAGGTTTTGAAAAGACGGTTTCCAGAGGTCCGGATGACTGCAGGATCATAAATGTGGGCAGCGGTGTGCTGGGTTTCAGACGTCTTTCCATCATGGGTCTCACTCCCGAGGGCATGCAGCCCTTCGAGCTGAACGGCGATTACGTGGTCTGTAACGGAGAGCTCTACGGCTTCGAAAGTGAGAGAGAGAACCTTAAGAAAAAAGGCTATTCCTTTAAGAGTGACAGCGATTGCGAGATCATCCTCCCCATGTACAGGGAGTACGGGACGGAGATGTTTGCAAAGCTTGATGCCGAATTCGCAATGATCATCTTTGACAAGGAAAAGGATGAATTTATTGCCGCAAGAGATCCCATTGGGATCAGACCTCTCTACTACGGCTATGACGAAAAGGGTGTGATCGCTTTTGCCAGTGAGCCCAAGAATCTGGTGAAGCTGGTGCAGAGGATCATGCCTTTCCCGCCCGGCCATTATTATAAAGATGGCAGATTCGTCTGCTACAGGGACATGACAAAAGTTGACGAGGTTTGCAGAGATGATCTGGAAACTGCCTGCACTAAGATCAGGGAAAAACTGGTGGCAGGCATAGACAAACGTCTCGTTTCGGACTCAAAGGTGGGCTTCCTCCTTTCCGGAGGACTGGATTCTTCTCTTGTGTGCGCGGTGGCGGCGAAGAAAAGCAAAAAGCCCATAAGGACTTTTGCCATCGGAATGAGCGAAGATGCCATAGATCTGAAATATGCCCGTCAGGTGGCTGATTACATCGGTGCAGATCATACCGAAGTCTTCATGACACCGGATGAGGTGATCTCTTCACTGGAGAAGGTGATAGAGCTGCTTGGAACCTGGGACATCACCACCATACGTGCCAGCATGGGAATGTACCTGGTTTGCAAAGCAATACACGAAAAGACCGATATCCGTGTCATCCTTACGGGTGAGATCTCGGATGAGCTTTTCGGATACAAGTACACTGATTTCGCTCCCTCCCCCGAGGAATTCCAAAAGGAGGCAGAGAAGAGGATCAGGGAACTGCACATGTACGATGTCTTAAGAGCCGACAGATGCATTTCGGTGAACTCACTGGAAGCGAGAGTTCCCTTCGGAGATCTCGACTTTGTGAGCTACGTCATGAGTCTGGATCCGGACATGAAGATGAACAGATATAATAAGGGAAAGTACCTGCTGCGCCATGCTTTTGAGGGCCTGGGGTATCTTCCGGATCCCATCCTCTGGAGAGAGAAGGCTGCATTTTCCGACGCAGTGGGACATTCCATGGTTGATTACCTTAAGGAATTTGCGGAAGAAAAATATACAGATGAGGAATTTGAAGTAAGGAAAGAAAAGTACTCTTTTGCAAAGCCTTTTACAAAAGAATCCCTTCTTTACAGAGAGATCTTCGAAAAGTACTACCCGGGGCAGGCGGAAATGATCAGGGATTTCTGGATGCCCAACAAGACATGGAAAGGATGCGACGTTAACGATCCTTCGGCGAGAGTCCTTTCAAATTACGGAGAAAGTGGGAAATAAAGAACAGCTTAAGAAAAAGTCCTCAAGCCGAGCTTGAGTGCATATAAGGAGGAACAGCATATGACAAAGTATATATTTGTGACCGGTGGTGTCGTCTCGGGGCTGGGTAAGGGAATTACCGCAGCCTCTTTGGGGCGCTTATTGAAAGCAAGGGGCTTAAAGGTAGCGGCACAGAAGCTTGATCCGTACATCAACGTGGATCCGGGAACAATGAGTCCCTATCAGCACGGCGAAGTCTACGTTACCGAAGACGGAGCGGAGACGGACCTCGACCTGGGACATTACGAGAGGTTCATAGACGAGGATCTGAACAAGTTTTCGAATCTCACCACAGGTAAGGTTTACTGGAATGTACTAAATAAAGAAAGAAGAGGAGAGTATCTGGGATCTACGGTACAGGTCATTCCTCACATCACGGATGAGATCAAGGAATTTGTCTACAGCCTCGGCAAGAAGACAAGCGCCGACGTGGTCATCACCGAGATAGGAGGAACCATCGGAGACATAGAATCCCAGCCCTTTATAGAGGCTGTACGTCAGATCTCACTGGAAGTGGGAAGAGAGAACAGCCTTTTTATTCATGTTACCCTTGTGCCTTATCTGAAAGGCTCGGAGGAGCACAAATCCAAGCCCACACAGCATTCCGTAAAGGAACTGCAGGGAATGGGCATCAATCCCAACATCATTGTTTTAAGGTGTGACGAGCATCTGGAGGAATCGATCTTTAAAAAGATCTCACTTTTCTGTAACGTAAAGCCCGACTGCGTTATCGAGAACTACACCCTGCCGAATCTCTATGAGGCTCCCCTCATGCTTGAAAGATCCAACTTCTCGGAAGTGGTCTGCAGAGAACTGGGGCTGAAAACAAGAGAGCCCGATCTTACGGAATGGTCCGAGATGGTGGATAAGGTAAACAGAGCCCGCACCCATTGTGTGGAGATCGGACTGGTCGGAAAGTACGTGGGACTTCACGATGCCTATCTCTCCGTGGCGGAGGCCCTTCGTCATGCGGGTTATTACCATAACGTGCATGTAAACATACATTGGATCGATTCCGAGGAGATCAGACCCGACAATGTTGATGCGATGCTCTTCGGGCTTGACGGCATCATTGTTCCCGGAGGTTTCGGTTACAGAGGCATAGAGGGAATGATCCTTGCAACAAAGTATGCCCGTGAAAACGGATTGCCTTTCTTCGGCATATGCCTCGGAATGCAGATCTCCGTGATCGAATATGCAAGAAATGTTGCCGGGATCAAGGATGCGGATTCCGGCGAGTTCAATGAGCAGTGTGCCCACAAGGTGATCGATTTCATGCCGGGACAGAGCGACGACATTGACAAAGGCGGAACTCTCCGTTTGGGAGCTTATCCCTGTGTGATCAAAGAGGGCACCACCATGGAAAAGTGCTATGGAACCACAGATATCAGCGAACGCCATCGTCATCGTTACGAATTCAACAACGACTACCGCGAAACACTTACAAAGTGTGGCCTCATCTTAAGCGGCATGTCTCCCGACGGAAAGCTGGTGGAGACAGTGGAACTCACGGACCGTCCTTTCTACGTGGGAGTGCAGTACCACCCTGAATTCAAGAGTCGTCCCAACAAGCCCCACCCTCTTTTCAAGGGATTCATCGGCGCCGCGGCACAAAAATGACTTAAAAGCATCGAAATGGCAAATCTGAGGAGAAATGCTTCTATGATAAAGAATTACGACAGAAAGTTGATCTTTGAAGACGGCAGCGAGTACTATGGCTCCGCTTTCGGGGCATCGGGAGACCGGGTGCTGGAGATCGTCTTTAATACTTCAATGGCAGGTTATCAGGAGATACTTTCGGATCCGTCCTACACGGATCAGGCAGTGGTGATGACCTATCCTCTTATCGGAAACTACGGTATGGCGGCGGAAGACTACGAATCGCTTCGTCCCTCCATCGGCGCACTCATCGTTCATGAGTACAATGATCTTCCCTCCAATTTCAGAAGCGAGGAAAGTCTGGGCGACGCCATGGTACGTTTCAACATAGCCGGAATTTCGGGTGTGGATACGAGAAAACTCAATAGGCTCATTCGTGACACCGGTAGCCAAAAGGTCCTGATCACAGGGGCAGACGTGCCTTTGGAAGAGGGCCTCAGGAAACTTAAGGAGACGGCGATACCTCATGATGCCGTCTCCCGTGTGAGTACGGGAAAGATCTATGAGGTAAATCCTTCCGGCAGGTACCACATCGTTGCGATCGATTGCGGCATGAAGAGAAACATTGTGCGTTCTCTTGCCGCAAGAGATTGCCACGTGACTGTGGTGCCCTGGAACACATCTTTTGAAAGCATAATGAATCTCAACCCCGACGGGGTTTTCATTTCCAACGGTCCGGGAGACCCGGAGGATGTTCCGGCGACCATAGACACCGTAAGGCGACTGATCGGCAAAAAGCCTGTCTTTGGCATATGCCTTGGTCACCAGATCATCTCGCTGGCATATGGTGCGCGGACCTATAAACTTAAATTCGGACACAGGGGTGGAAATCATCCCGTTAAAAATCTGGAAACAGGGAAAATAGAGATCACTTCCCAGAACCATTCCTATGCGGTGGATGAGGAAAGCCTTAGGAGCACTCATTTAAAAGTCACACACGTGAACCTTTTGGACAACACCGTGGAAGGGGCGGAAAGCGTTCCGGACAGGGTATTTTCGGTGCAGTATCATCCGGAAAGCGCTCCCGGTCCCGAAGACAGCGGTTACCTGTTTGATAAATTTTTAAGCATATTGAAGGAAGGTTGAAGCAATGCCTAAAAGAACGGATTTAAAGAAAATTCTCGTGATCGGCTCCGGCCCCATCGTTATCGGACAGGCAGCGGAATTCGATTATGCGGGGACTCAGGCTTGCCTGGCACTTAAAGAAGAAGGCTATAAGGTCATCCTCTGCAACTCAAACCCCGCCACCATCATGACGGACACGACTGTTGCCGACAAGGTCTACATGGAGCCTCTGACGCTGGAGTTCATCGCAAAGATCATCCGCTACGAGCGTCCCGACGCGATCCTGCCGGGCATAGGCGGGCAAACCGGCCTGAACCTTGCCATGCAGCTTGAGAAAAAGGGTGTCCTTAAGGAATGCAGAACAGAGCTTCTGGGAACAAAGAGCGAGTCCATTGAAACTGCGGAAGACAGAGAGCTTTTCAAGGAACTCTGCGTGAAATTGGGAGAACCCGTACTTCCGTCGGAAACCGCCAACAGCGTAGAAGTTGGTCTCAAAATAGCAAAGGGCATAGGTTTTCCCGTGGTGCTTCGTCCGGCATTTACATTGGGCGGTACGGGCGGCGGCTTCGCGGACAATGAAGAAGAATTTGTGAGCCTCATGAAGAATGCTCTGGAGCTTTCGCCTGTGCATGAAGTACTGGTGGAAAAGAGCGTTAAAGGCTTTAAAGAGATCGAATACGAAGTTATCAGGGATAAGAATGACACGGCCATTACGGTCTGCAACATGGAAAACCTCGATCCTGTGGGAGTCCATACGGGTGATTCCATAGTTGTCTGTCCTTCTCAGACCCTTACGAATAAAGAGTATCACATGCTGAGAAACAGTGCATTAAAGCTGATCAGAGCCTTAAAGATCGAAGGCGGATGTAACGTACAGTTTGCGCTGGATCCGAATTCCATGCAGTATTATCTGATCGAGGTGAATCCCAGAGTTTCACGATCTTCCGCCCTTGCATCAAAGGCCAGCGGCTATCCCATCGCAAGGGTTTCCGCAAAGATCGGTGTGGGAATGACTCTTGATGAGATCCCCATTGCCAACACTCCCGCAGCTTTTGAACCTTCGCTGGACTATGTGGTAACAAAGATCCCGAGATTTCCTTTTGACAAATTTGCGGACGCGGACAACTCCCTTTCCACGCAGATGAAGGCAACGGGAGAGATCATGAGCGTGGGAAGGACTTTTGAAGAAAGTCTCCTGAAAGGCATAAGATCCCTGGAAAACGGTGTTTTTCATGCCTATGCCCGCAAGTTCGATGATTTCGGGACGGAAGAACTCAAGGATTACATAAAGATCGGAAGAGACGACAGGATCTTTGCCTTAACGGAGCTTTTGAGAAGGGGGCTCTCCGAGGATGAGATCTTCGAACTCACCGAGATCGACAGGTTCTTCCTGAGAAAACTTAAGAACGTGGTCAGAGAGGAAAATGACCTTAAGAAGCATCCGGGTGATCTTGAAGAGTTGGTGGAAGCGAAGAAAATGGGCTTTTCCGACCGTGAGATCGGTATCCTTTGGGGAAAGACGGAAAGAGAGATCTTTGACTTGAGAGTAAGGGAAAACATTTTCCCTGTCTACAAGATGATCGACACTTGTGCTTCTGAATTTGAAAGTTACATACCCTACTTCTATTCATCATACAGCGACATAGTTTCACCTTTTAACGGATTCGGACAAAAGGCAGGATCGGAGAACGAGTCTGTGGTATCCGACAAAAAGAAGATCCTGGTATTGGGGTCCGGTCCCATCCGTATCGGACAGGGTGTTGAGTTTGACTACTCAGCGGTCCATGCGGTCCAGACCATCCGTAAGGCGGGCTATGAAGCCATCATCATAAACAATAACCCGGAAACCGTCTCCACTGACTACACCTGCTCCGACAAGCTCTATTTCGAGCCCCTGTGTACCGAGGATGTAATGAATGTGCTCATGATGGAAAAGCCGGAAGGAGTCATTGCGACTTTTGGCGGACAGACTGCCATCAACCTGGCGGAACCGCTCATGGAACGCGGTGTGAAGCTCATCGGTACGGACTGTGCAGCCATCGACAAAGCGGAGAACAGGGATCTTTTCGAAAAGCTTCTTCTTGAGCTTAACATCCCGCAGCCCAAGGGACAGGCAGTAACAAGCATAGAGGAAGGCGTCAGAGCGGCAGCAGAGATCGGCTACCCCGTCCTCGTGCGCCCCAGCTTTGTTCTCGGTGGACGGGCCATGCAGATCGTGGCAAAAGAAGAAGCCATGTACAATTACCTGAGGACGGCGGTTGAAGTCGACAAAGACAAGCCGGTTCTCGTAGACAAGTACATTAAAGGAAAAGAAGTTGAAGTGGATGCTGTCTGTGACGGTAAGGATGTATTCGTCCCGGGCATAATGGAGCTGGTTGAGAGGACCGGAGTTCACTCAGGAGATTCCATCAGCGTCTATCCCTCTTACAGTCTCTCGAAAAAGGTGAAGGAAACGATACTGGACTATACAAAAAGACTGGGACTTGGTATCGGGATCAAAGGGCTTTACAACATTCAGTTCATTGTGGATCCTGAGGAAAGAGTCTACATTATTGAAGTAAATCCCAGATCTTCAAGAACCGTGCCTTTCCTTTCAAAAGCCACAGGGTACTCGCTCGCTGACATCGGAACCCTTGCCATGCTGGGCAGATCCTTAAAGGAGCAGGGCATTAACGAGATCTATCCTCAGGAAAAAGAAAGATTTTATGTAAAAGTGCCGGCTTTCTCCTTCTCGAAGCTTCGCGGAATGGATGCCTACCTTTCTCCGGAGATGAAATCCACGGGAGAAGCCATCGGCTACGATGAAAAGCTTCATCGCGCGGCCTACAAGGCATTGATCGCTTCAGGGTTCAAACTCAAAAACTACGGGACGGTGCTTGTGAGCGTTGCGGATGAAGATAAGGAGGAGACGATCCCGCTTGTCAGAAGGTTTTACAATATGGGATTTAACATTGAAGCCACATCCCTTACAGGTAAGGTCTTAAAGGAAAACGGGATCCGTACCCACATCCTCGGAAAACCCAGTGAAGGCAGCAACGAAGTGGTGGAATCCATCAAAGCCGGCTACGTAAGCTACGTGATCAACACAAGAGCGGTGTTGTCCGGTGTCCACTACGGAGACGGAACAGCCATCCGCCGCGCCGCAGCCCTGAACAACATCCCTATGCTCACATCTCTGGACACCGTCCGCATGGTTCTGGACGTTCTGGAGGAAGTGACTCTCGGCATCTCAACCATAGATGAGAAGTAGAGACTCAGACAGGCTGTCGGGAATATTAAATCTATTGACACACTATGATTTAAGGAGTATACTACACACAGCTAAAGGCAAAGATGTCTTTCGCACATGAAGCGAAAGTCATCTTTGTCTTTTTTTATGACACCGGGGAGGACCGCTGCAAAGCAGGAGAGGGACCCCGGGGTATGTTGCTAAGAAAGACGAGGAAAAATGTTATGCACTTTACAAAAATGCACGGGCTTGGGAACGATTATCTCTATGTCTACGGAGAGGTTCCCGAAAACATAAAAGAACTGTCTGAGAAACTTTCGGAGCGGCATTTTGGCGCGGGATCCGACGGAATGATCTACATCTCACCCTCCTACATCGCGGATTTCAAGATGAGGATATTCAATGCCGACGGCAGTGAGGCAAAGATGTGCGGAAACGGTATCAGATGCGTGGGAAAGTATGTCTATGACAAGGGCTACACCGACAAGACGATGCTTAAGATCGAAACTCTTTCGGGCATCAAAACTCTCGGTCTGGACGTCAGGAACGGTAAAGTAAAGGAAGTTACCGTGGGAATGGGTATCGCGGAGGTTTCCGATGATATGACACTGAAGGTGGATGGACGTGATTACGAGGTTACACCGGTTTCCATGGGCAATCCTCACATCGTTACTTTCGTGGAGGACATTTCCGAGGTTCCGCTGGATTCTGTAGGAACGCTGTTTGAGCATCATCCGGCTTTTCCGGACGGTGTGAATACTGAGTTCGTTCAGGTCATTTCCGACACTCACCTGCGTATGCGAGTGTGGGAGAGAGGCAGCGGGATAACCATGGCCTGCGGAACGGGAGCCTGCGCAACCGTGGCTGCCGCTGTGGCAAAGAATTTCTGTAAGTTCAATACGCCCATAACCGTTGAGCTCGACGGGGGCTGCCTTACCATTTTTATCGAGGAAAACAATGCGGTCACTATGCGTGGCCCCGCAGAACTGATCTACGAGGGCGAATACGCCGAGTGACGATAAATTCTTGAACAGGAGACAAGTTAAACATGATCACACCAAATTTACACTATGCTGATTTAAAAAGTTCGTATCTTTTTTACAATATAGCTCAGAAGACCAAGGCCTATCTTGCCGAGAATCCGGATAAAAAACTCTATCGCATGGGCATAGGCGATGTGTCTCTCCCTCTTGCAAAGAGCGTGATCGCAGCACTTCACGAGGGGGTTGAGGATCAGGCGTTTAAGGACCGCTTCCACGGGTATATGCCTGAGTGCGGCGCACCCTTTTTAAGGACTGCCATCGCTGATTATTACCGATCACGAGGCATAGAACTTGGTGACGACGAAGTTTTCGTATCCAGCGGTGCCAGCGATGAACTGGGCGACATACTGGATCTTTTTGACAGGTCGAGCAGCGCTCTTGTCATTGAGCCCGCCTATCCCGCCTATGTTGATGCCAACGTGATGGCAGGAAGGAAGATCGTCCATCTTGCTTCGGGCATAGACAACGGATTTTTGCCCGAGCCATCAGAAAATGCCAAAGCAGACATTTTGTATATATGTTCCCCCAACAACCCCACCGGAGCTGTTTTCAAAAAAGAACAGCTCCGAAAGTGGGTTGATTTCGCCAACGAGAACGGATCCGTGATCCTTTTTGATGCGGCCTATGAGGCGTTCATTGAGGATGAGGAGCTGCCGAGAAGTATCTTCGAGATAGAAGGGGCAAAGACCTGTGCCATCGAGATCTGCTCTCTATCCAAAACAGCAGGTTTCACAGGAACCCGTCTGGGATACACCGTGATCCCCAAGGCTCTCGTGAGACATGGCATGTGCTTTAATGATATGTGGGTAAGGAACCGTACCACCAAGACAAACGGTGTTTCCTACATCATTCAGAAGGGGGGCGCTGCGGTCTTCACTTCCGAAGGACAGAAGGAGATCCATGAGAACATCAGCTACTACAAAGAAAATGCGCGCCTCCTTATGGAAGCGCTTGATGAACTGGGCATATGGTATTGCGGCGGTAAGAACTCGCCCTACATCTGGCTGAAATGCCCCAATGGCATGGGAAGCTGGGAATTCTTCGACCTTCTCCTGAAGGAGATACAGGTCGTGGGAACTCCCGGAGAAGGCTTCGGCGCATGCGGAGAAGGATATTTCAGGTTTTCCGTTTTTGGAAGCAGGGAGGATACTGTCGAAGCAGCGGAAAGGCTGAAAAGGCTTTTGAGGTAAGAAATTTTCATTGTATGAGTTAACATTTTTCTGACTTGGGCACTGTCATTTTTATGCGCTTAGCGACAGTCTTTATGGAGGCTCACAGATAAAATTCAGACATAATGCAATTGTAAAAAGTATAAGTAAGAAAAAAAGGATTGCTATATTTTTGGATTATTGCTATTACTTCAGTGGCTGGCATTTGTTGTGAACTGCCAGCGGGAACGATTGAGATGGAGTGACCTAAGTGACGACAAATTGTTGTTTTTTCTAAGGAATAAATTCTATTATTTCGATGCCCACCGCCTTAAAAATGGCGGGGGCATCGAAAATTTCGAAATTCAAAATCCCGATGCCCAAAATGGCATATTCCCCTGGCCTATGGCATCGATAATCCCTAAATTCAAAATCTCGATGCCCTGAATAGCATATTCCCCTGGCCTATGGCATCGGAAATTCCCAAATTCAAAATCCCGATGCCCAAAATGGCATATTCCCCTGGCCTATGGCATCGGAAAATCCAAAAATCAAAATCCCGATGCCCAAAATGGCATATTCCCCTGGTCTATGGCATCGAAAATCCCCAAATTCAAAATCCCGATGCCCTAAAGGCCTGATTTCAATGACATATGGCATCGGAAATTTCCAAATTCAAAATCCCGATGCCCTAAAGGCTTGATTTCAGTGACATATGGCATCGGAAACTCCAGAATTCAAAGTCTCGATGCTCTGAGTCCTGTGAACTGAGGAAGAAGAGCATCGGGATTCTATAAATTCAATTAAAGGAAGGCAATTACCATGAAAAACACAAAGGAACATTAAAGGCAAAGGTGTCTTTCACATTTGAGGTGGAAGTCGTCTTTGCCTTTTTTTGAAGATAAAGAAAAGATGAGCGTTACAAAAATACGCGTCTTCTGATGAAGGCGCGCAAGAAGACTTTGGGGTGTGTTCATGCAAACATTGCAAAAGCTCTTGTAAAGTCAGGCATCGGCATGGGACGTGAGAAAAAATTGCCCTGAAGGTAGTCACAGCCGAGATTGATCATGGCATCTGCCATTTCTTTTGTCTCGATACCTTCCGCAGTAACCGAAAAACCCATGCTCTTGAAACCGGTGATCATGCTGGGCAGAAGGAGGTTCGGCTCGTTACAGTAGGACCAGACGAGGCCCATATCGATCTTTATGTTGATGAAGGGACACTTCTGAAGACGGGTGAGATTGGAGTAGCCTGTTCCGTAGTCGTCAAGTACAAACTGGAACCCCTTTTTCTGCATGGAGTCCATTTGCTTCATGAGAAGGGAGTGGCTGACCATGGCTTCCTCAGTGATCTCCAGGTGGATTATGTTAAAGTCCAGACCGTTTCTTTTAATGATCTCGTCGTAGCTGCTGGCAATGTCCGTGACAAAAAACTGCATGGGCGAAAGGTTGACATTGATCCAGGAAAGACCGATGGAATCCAGAGAATTCTCTTTAATGAATTTACAGGTCTTGTCGAGGATCTGCTCGCCGAGAGTGTTGATGCAGCCGTTCTTTTCCGCAATGGGGATGAAATCACCCGGAGAAATGAGCTGGCCTTCCCGGTCACGGATACGTGCCAGAGCCTCGGCTCCGATGATACGCAGGTTCTTTGATTCGACTATGGGCTGGAGAAAAACCTCCACCAGGTTTTCTTCGATGGTGAGCTCCAGCACCTTTTTTACATATATCTCTTTAATGTATTCTTTAATGTCGTTTTCGCAAACAACGGCGCAGACTCCGTCCTCTGCCTTTGAAGCTCTGTTAAGGGCTGTGATGACGGAACTGATGGTGAGATCCACGGATCTGATCTCGGTTTCGGGAGTGAGCTTGGCAAAAGCTATGCTCAGATACAGTTCTGTGTCCTTTGCGATCCATGGCTTTGCAAAGCGCTCTATCAGCTTAGCACAGAGCGCGTCTGCATCAGTGTCTGCCGAAGCCACGGAAATGAACCTTCCTTCTTTAAAGTAGAAAAAGGTGATCCGGGGATAAGCGGTCTTCAGGTATTGGCCGATCAGGCGTATGCCTCTGTCCATGTTGTTTACCCCGTAGATCTCGCGAACATCCTGATAATTCTTTATGACAAAGGAAAAGATCAGAAACTGCTTTTTGTAACGCATTTCCTGAATGTAATCACTCAGGGCCGAACTGTTAAAAAGTCCGGTCCTTTTTTCTATGTAAAAATCGGGATTTTCAAATGCAATGTAGATCAGCATGATAGCCATAAGGCAGAAGGAGTCTATGACCAGAGAACGCTGATTGAACAACACATAAACAGCTCCCGCAGTGAGCAGGATGTTAAAGCCGATGGCACTGAAGAAATCCCGTTTTCCGTTCAGATTGTTTTTGTGGATGATGATAGCCAGTATGGAAACAGCTATGTAGAAAAAGATGCAGGCGAAGAGGATGTACATGAACCTTCCCTTGACGAAACCCGCTTCGGTAATGGAAAAGCATGCGCCGGTGATGAAGGATGTCAGGATCATTACGTAGGAAACTATGATGGGAATACGAAGCACCCATGCGCTTTGCTTGGAATTGTAATGGTTCAGGTTCACCAGGGAGGCTGAGTAGACAAAAAAGAGATAGGATCGGAGCAACAGCAAAAGGAAGAATGCCGTATTCAAGGCATATGTCATGGGGATCCCGTATTTCGGGAATGAGAAATGGGAATCGGAGGAGAGGATGTTCAGGGCTGATGCAGCAAGATCGCAGATCAATATCCGAATATAAATACGATTCGTCAGGATGGGGATCCGGGGCACAGAGAAGAAACATGCCAGAAACATGAGCAATATGATAAAGCTGGGTATGGCAGCACTTATACTTGACATATGAAACCTTCCTTTTTATCACTACAAAGCTACAAAGCAACTTATAATAATTATATCTGCTTTGTCCAACAAAAGTCTGAAAAAAGTATAAATAGCAAGAAATTTTTGAAAATACTGTTTTCTTGTCTGCGTAACATTAACGCCTTTTGGAAGTGATCGCCTCTTTTTTACATTCCGCGTGCAAAGGACCTGTGCATATGTTATAATAATCAATTTACATGAAGAGAGTATTACTTCTTAAAAGATGAAATAATGAGAGGAATGTTGTCATGAAAGGAATTATGGTTTTATTACTGGCCTGTCTTTGCCAGGGAAGTTTCGGAGTGGGGATGAAGACGTACAAGCCCTACAGATGGGAAAATTTCCGTGTCCCCTTTGTGTTTACCGGAATGCTCCTTGTACCTGTGATCCTGCTCAGTGTACGTATGCCCGGGTGGACAGGCGCTTTGCTTGCGGATGCAAAGGGCTTTTGGATAGCGGCTTTCTGCGGACTTCTTTGGGGGATAAGTGCTATCTGGTTTGATCTTGCCATCATTAATTGCGGGATGGCCATGACCTACGGCATTAATTTCGGAATGTCCGCAACTTTGGGGTCGCTCCTTGCCCTTCCCTTTACGGGAAATGAAGTCTCGGGACATGATATTGGGGTGCTTCTGATCGCTTCCGCTGTGATAGTCATTGGGATCGTTCTCATCACAAAGGCCGGACTCAGGGAGAACCCCGGAAAAGAGAAAGGCAGCAAGCTCGGAAAGGGTGTCCTTTACGCCGTAGGCGCCGGACTCGGATCCGCAGCAATGAATGTGGGCTTTACATGTGCGGCTCCCCTGGGAGAAGCGGGGAAAGCTTTGGGTGGAAGTGCGTTTGATTACAAGCTGCTCTGCTGGATGCCCATTTTTCTGACAGGATGTCTGCCCAGTTTTGTGTACTGCGTCATCCTGTTTGTCAGGAACAGATCCTTCGGCGTTTACAGGGAGAAGGGAACGTTGCCTTCGCTCATCAGATCCCAGATCACATCCCTGGCCTGGTTCTTTGCCCTCTATCTTTACGCTGTTGCAATAGGCATAATGGGAGATGACTCGGTTACATTCGCATGGATCGGGTTCACATCCCTTGCACTGTTGATCAGCAATCTTTGGGGACTTTACTTTAAGGAATGGACTAAGCCTGCGGCAAAGAGGCTTTTGCTTGCGGGAGACATTGTTCTGCTCATCGCTTTTGTGATCTGTGGAATGGCATAAATATTTTAGAATTGAAGCCTTGACAAAAATATTCGATTGTGATAAATTGATTTTACAAAATCGAAACCAAGTAATTCAGGAGGCAAAAATGGCTGACAATACAGAACATAAATATGACTGTCTGCTACTGGATAACCAGCTCTGTTTTCCGCTCTATGTGTGCTCGAAGGAGATAGTGAACGCCTATGCACCGATCCTTGCCGAGCTTGATCTGACTTACACACAATACATCACTATGATGGTATTGTGGGAAGAAAAAAAGGTCATCACAAGACACTTGAGAGAACGGCTGTTTCTGGACAGCGGCACCCTTACTCCGGTCCTTAACAGGCTTTTCGAGAAGGGATACATTACAAAAGAACGTTCTGCGGAGGATGCAAGAGATCTGGTAGTCAGCATTACAAAGGAAGGCGAAGCCTTAAGAGAAAGGGCACTTACGGTACCCGAACAGGTGGGTTGCTGCCTTTCCGGTATCAAAGATCCTGAAAGACTTGTAAGACTTGGAGAATTGCTGCACGAGATGATGGATATTTTTAACGAAAACCGAAAGCAGAAAAAATGATCTGCTGTATCAGAAGGATACGATGAAAACGTGTCAAAGACGAAAGGAGATTTCTATGGGCTTCTATGATTACACAGTAAAGAAACAGGACGGAACTGATTTTTCCATGGCCGAGACCAAAGGAAAGGTGGTAATGATCGTAAACACCGCTACAAAGTGCGGCTTCACACCTCAGTACAAGGAACTGGAGTCCATGTACGAGAAGTACCATGACAAGGGACTTGAGATCATCGACATTCCCTGCAACCAGTTTGCCAACCAGGCTCCTCAGAGCGATGAAGAGATCACTTCTTTCTGCTCACTCAAGTACAACACAGCCTTCCCGCAGATGAAAAAATCAAAGGTCAACGGTGAAGAGGAACTTCCTCTCTACACTTTCCTGAAGCAGGAAGCGCAGGACAGAGGTCTGGGAACAGGTAAGGCTAAAGGAATTCTTAAGATTGTATCAAAAGCCTTTACAAAAAACGAAAATGATATAAAATGGAACTTCACCAAGTTCGTTGTGGACAGAGAGGGTAATGTGGTTGCCCGCTTTGAGCCGACGGAGAAGATGGAGAACGTTGACAAATTTGTTGAATCATTGTTGTGATTCATTGCAAAACGCATGGGGCATTGCTTCATGCGTTTTGTGTGTATGATCGAAAGGAGTTTACAGTGGGTTACAGATCAAGACTTTACAGAGCGGATGAGAGCCGTTACGAAAAAATGAAGTACAATCGCTGCGGAAAAAGCGGATTGATGCTTCCTGCGGTGTCCTTGGGACTTTGGCACAATTTCGGATCAAACGGAAACTACGAGAACATGCTGGACATGTGTTGCACTGCTTTTGACAACGGCATTACACATTTCGACCTGGCAAACAACTACGGACCCATTCCCGGGGCAGCGGAAGAAAACTTCGGAAAAATGATGAAAGGGGAACTGGCACCTTACCGTGATGAGATGGTGATCTCCACAAAAGCCGGTTATGGCATGTGGGATGGCCCTTACGGTGACGGCGGCAGCAGAAAGTACCTGATCTCCAGCCTTGATCAGAGCCTTAAGCGCATGGGGCTTGACTATGTGGACATTTTCTATCATCATCGCCCCGATCCCGAAACGCCACTTGAAGAGACGGCGGGAGCACTGGATTCCATCGTAAGGAGCGGTAAAGCCCTTTATGTCGGGATATCCAATTATAATAAAGAACAGACTATTGAAATAGCGTCACTTTTTAAGAAAATGGGTACGCCCTTTATCATCAACCAGAGAAGATACAACATGTTTGACCGCACCATGGAGAAGGACGGTTTGAAGGATTACGCCGCAAAGAACGGTGTCGGCATCATCACCTTCTGCCCTCTTGCACAGGGACTTCTTACAGACAGGTACCTGAACGGCATCCCGGAGGATTCAAGGATCAGGACAGACGGCAGATTCCTTAAGGAAAATGCGGTAAGCGAGGATGTATTGAAGAAGGTCCGCGCTCTGAACGATCTTGCCGGAAAGCGTGGTCAGACTCTTGCGGAGATGGCTCTTGCCTGGATCTTAAGAGACGGAGACATCACCAGTGTTCTGATCGGTGCTTCGAGGCCTGCGCAGATCCTTGACAACGTCGGAATGCTTAAGAACATGGAATTCTCCGACGAAGAGAGAAAGCTGATCGATGAGATCACAATGCAGTAAAGTAAAAGGCTTTTGACACCTTGATGTTGAAAGCCTTTTTTTCATCACAGTGACTTAAATTTGACACGAAATGATAACAAATGTATAATACAATGCCTGACAATAACAGTCCCGAAGGTCCGTGCCTTCGTGACAAGTCTTTGATCCGGAGATTTATTGGAAAATGAAACCATCCTTCAGAAATGCAAAAAAGAAGAGAAAAAGAGGAGCCGTGTACTACATTTCACTCCTCTTCTTTATAGGTTCGGTCAGTGCCTTTGTGATCTACGGGGCCTTGTACGTGAAGGACATGTACAATAACGAAAGACTTGCTGTGGAACTGAGAGAGGCAAGAAAAGACCTGAAGCGCGAGAATGTTCTGCCCGAACAGGTTCCGGTCAGTGATACTCCGACACCGGTTCCCACGGACACGCCGATACCCACTGCCACACCGGGGCCTACTCGGGAGCCGGAAGACGATGATCCGTTACCCAACGGAGATCCGACCCCGACGCCGTCACCTACGCTGACGCCCACACCATCGCCCACTCCCACACCGACACCAATTCCTCCCAAGGTACTTGATTACGCAAAAAAGTATCTTTCGGATAATTCGGACTTTGTGGGTTATCTCGATCTTATCGACACGGATCCCGCCATTGCCTATCCCGTTGTAATGGAAAAGGAGTACGATAAGGATTTCTATCTGACCCATTCCTTTGAGGGCAGTGTAAACAGAAACGGTACTTTGTTCACCATTAACAACTGCAGGGTGGGAGTCGGAATGCGTGCCAACAATTACCTGGGCGGAGAGGCACCCACCACCAACATCCTTATCTTCGGACATGACATGTACTCAAACCAGATGTTCGGAAACCTGAACCTTTTCCTGGATCAGAAGTACTACGAAAAGCACAAGTACATCTACTTTGATACAGCTTACGAATACAGGACCTATGAGATCATTGCGGTCTTCCGCTCTCATGAGTACGAAGATCCGAATGACGACAATTTCAAGTACTACTTCTTCTACAATGCAGACACTAAGGAAGAATTCGATTACTGGTACAACAATGTAAAAGCAGCCAGTGAAGTGGAATGCAGAGGAACGGGAAGATTCGGCGACCAGTTTATCACCCTTTCCACCTGCTCTACCACGGACGAGACCGGAAAACACAACGAAAACGGACGCTTGGCTGTAGTGGCTGTAAGGATCGATTGAGAAGCTTATCCACGGGGTAAACCCCGTGGATTTTTTGTGTTTTTTTCTTGAAATCCGTTGACAAACTGTTTTTGCATGTATACAATTATACAAAAATTTTCAGGGGTACGACCGATTCGTAAGAAAGGATGGCTTTTTATGGCAATCAGAGTTGGAATTTTAGGCTACGGAAACATCGGAAGAGGAATCGAGTGGGCAGTGAGCACAGCACCGGATATGGAGCTTGCGGCAGTGTTCACCAGAAGAGATCCTTCAAGTGTTAAGATCAGGTCAAATGCTGAAGTTGTCAGCATCAATGACATAGAGAAGTACAAGGACAAGATCGATGTTCTGGTCCTCTGCGGAGGTTCCGCAACGGACCTTCCCGAGCAGACACCCAGGTATGCTTCGATGTTTAACGTTGTTGATACATTTGACACCCATGCAAGAGTTCCCGAGCATTTCGGAAACGTTGATGCAGCGGCAAAAAAAGCGGGCAAGATCGGTATCATTTCCGTGGGCTGGGATCCCGGAATGTTCTCCCTCAACAGACTCTATGCAAATTGCATCCTTACAGACGGTAAGGACTACACATTCTGGGGAAAGGGCGTAAGCCAGGGCCATTCCGATGCCATCAGAAGGATCGAAGGAGTGCAGGATGCCAGACAGTACACCTGTCCTGTTCCCGAAGCTCTTGCAGCCGCAAGAAGCGGAGAAAATCCCGAGCTCACCACCAGACAGAAGCACACCAGAGAATGCTATGTTGTTCTTAAGGAAGGAGCAGATGCCGCAAGGGTTGAGAAAGAGATCAAGACCATGCCCAACTATTTTGCGGATTATGATACGACAGTTACATTCATCTCTCAGGAAGAGCTGGATCGCGATCACAAGGGCATTCCCCACGGCGGTTTCGTTATCAGAACCGGAAAGACCGGATGGAACGGTGAAAACAAGCATACCATTGAGTACAGCCTTAAGCTGGATTCCAATCCCGAATTTACATCCTGCGTTGTTGCGGCCTATGTCAGAGCAGCTTTCCGCATGAACAATGAAGGAATGACGGGATGCAAGACGGTGTTTGATGTAGCTCCCGCTTATCTTTCCGAAAAGAGCGGCGAAGAACTCAGAAAGACCATGCTGTGATCCGATTAATAAAGTCTTTATTGCTAAAGAATCCCGATGGGTGTAAAATCAGACTGTGCAGAAACTGCACAGTCTTTTTTGTTTATCGGCGTGAACAGCTGCCGAAAAGGAGTTTGAAATGAAAAAAGGTCGTCTGACCCGTGATGCCCTTGTGGAAAATATCGTTTTCAAATATTTTCTTGTGATCCTCGGTGGATTTGTCTACTCTGTAGGCGCCAACATCTTTGTGAGACCATTGGGTCTTTATAACGCAGGTTTTGTGGGTTTGGCACAGCTTGTGGAGTACATTCTCGAGAAGATCGTCGGAAGGCCGACAAATCTGTATTCCGTTATTTACATAATGTTCAACGTTCCCCTTCTGATCCTGGCCTTCAAGGGGATAAACAGGAGATTCTTTATAAGGACTTTGCTGGGAGTTGGAAGCATCGCCCTTTTCGGCATCATACTTCCGAGACCCGGAGCACCGATCATTGAAAACATACTGACCGCCTCCATAATCGGCGGTATGATCACCGGCGCGGGAACGGGACTGGTTCTTCTGGCTGGAGGAAGCAGCGGCGGAACCGACATTATCGGAGTGTACCTTTCAAAGATACGTCCCACAGCCTCCGTGGGCAAAGTTTCGGTTGTATTTAATATCGTCCTTTACACCGCCATTCTTTTTGTAAACGATCCCGAGGTGGTGGTTTATTCCGTTATTGTCATGGTTGCGTCATCAATGACTCTCGACAGGATCCATTACCAGAACATTTCCGCACGCTGCATGATCTTCACCAAGATGGACGGCCTTGACAAGCAGATCATGGAAAAGACCTACAGAGGCGTTACGGAGTGGGAAGGAAAGGGTGCCTACACCGGAGACAGGGAACACATACTTGTTTCCTGTATAAACAAGTATGAAGAACGTGAATTTATGGAGATCGTCAATTCCCTTGACCCTCATGCATTTGTTATCATAGATGAGAACATCAAGGTAAAGGGCAATTTCCTTAAGAAGTTATAAAAAGACATCACTAAGGAGGGCTTGCATATGCTGATCACTTTTTACGGTGCTGTAAATTCCGTTACCGGATCCTGCCACATGATAACGGCAGGAGAACACAAGATACTGCTTGACTGCGGAATGTATCAGGGCGGAAAAACTCTTGAAGCGGAAAACAAGGCCGAATTTGAATTTGTACCTTCAGACATTGAATGCGTTATTTTAAGCCATGCTCATGTGGATCACTGCGGAAGATTGCCTCTTTTGGTAAAACGAGGCTTTAAGGGACCCATCTACTGCACCGATGCCACTGCAGATCTTTTGCAGATCATGCTTCCCGACTGTGCCTACATTCAGGAAAAGGAAACGGAATGGGCCAACAGAAAGGCTTTAAGAAAAGGTGAGGAGCCGGATCTGGAGCCTCTTTACGATCAGAATGATGTAAACGAGACTTTGAAGCTGGTCAGACCGGTGCTTTACGATCAGCAGATCGATATCAACGATAAGATCAAGATCGTCTTTAACGATGCGGGGCACATCCTGGGTTCTGCCATCACGGAACTGTTTGTGGATGAAGGCGAAAAGACCATAAAAGTTGTTTTTACCGGAGACATCGGATGCAAGGACAGACCGATCTTAAGAGATCCTGTAAAGATCAAAAAAGCTGACTACGTGATCATGGAATCCACCTACGGCGACAGACTTCATGAAAGCAACGAGAAGAGCCTGACGGAGCTTCTGGAGATCATAGAAAAGACTATTAAAAGAGGCGGAGATGTGATCATCCCTTCCTTCGCCGTGGGACGTACTCAGGAATTGATCTATGAATTGAACGAGTTCTATCAGAACGACGCTCACTACCATGATTTCCTAAAGGACGTTCATGTTTACATAGACAGCCCCATGGCCATCAGTACAACAATGGTGTTCAGAAGGAATGCCCAGAACTTTGATGATGTGACAAAAAAGAAGATCCTTGAAGGTGATAACCCTCTGGATTTCCCGAATCTTCATTTCACCAAGACAAGCGCGGAATCCATGCTTTTAAACACGGATCCTTCACCGAAGATCATCATAGCTGCCAGCGGAATGTGCGATGCGGGACGTATCTGCCACCATCTGAAGCACAATCTGTGGGAAAAGAAGAACAGCATCGTTATCGTGGGCTATCAGGCCGCAGGCACTCTGGGAAGAATGCTTGTAGACGGTGAGAGTGAGGTCTCCGTGCTGGGTGAAAAGGTGGCTGTTAAAGCAGAGATCTACAACCTGGAAGGTTTTTCCGGACATGCGGACATGGAAGGACTTTTGGACTGGGTTTCGGGACTTAAAACGTCACCCACCAACATCTTCCTTGTACACGGAGAGGATGATGCAAAGGACAATCTTGCAGGTCTGATAAAAAATAAATTTGGATTTAATGTCGCCCCGATCCATGGTATTACTTCGGTTGACACCGATGAAGACGGCAGCGGAATGACCATGGAAGAAGTGGAAGAGGATCTGGTGGACTATGAAAAAGTCTGCGCTGTAAGAGACAAGATCCTGGGCATACACGAATCCATCGAAAACCTTCTTTACAGTGCCAACCTTGCTGTGGGAGAAAAGATCACTTCCCAGAGGCTTGCCGACATTGCGAACATCGTGGCGGAGCTGGAAAAAGGCACCATCAATCTGGGAATGGCTGTGACGGAGCAGGGCAGGAACAACGAGAATCAAAGCGGATTTTCGGATGAAGAGATCGAAAGGATGGCCGCAGAAGCCGCTGCTGCTTCCGAGAATAATGACGAAGAGTTTAATAAGTAAAATAAAACCGGGCGGCAAAAAGCCCGGTTTTTGAATGATAAACTAAGGCAAAAACGCACATTAAATCATGAATTAACAAACGGAGGGATCCTTGTGGTTACAGAAAGAACGAAGAAGATCTTAAAAATTCTGGATGAAAAATACGGAACGGAACTGTACTGCTTTTTGGAATATAAAAATGCGTTTGAACTTTTGATCGCCACCATTCTCTCCGCCCAGTGCACGGATAAGAGAGTGAATCTGGTTACGAAACATCTTTTTAAAAACTATCCCGATGCTTTTGCTCTGGCAAAGGCAGATCTCAGGGCTGTAGAGGAAGAGATACACGAAGTCGGATTTTTTCACAACAAAGCTGCCAACATTATTAACTGTTCAAAGGTACTGGCGGAAAAATACAATGGTGAAGTGCCCAAAACGATAGAAGAACTGACGGCTTTACCCGGTGTGGGCAGAAAGACTGCCAACGTGATCCTTGGAAACGTTTACCACATTCCGAGCATCGTTGTGGATACTCATGTAAAAAGGATCACAAAGAGGCTTGGGCTCACGGAAAACACGGAGCCGGAAAAGATTGAGCATGATCTTGAAAAGGCGCTGCCAAAGGATCACTGGATACTTTGGAATCTGCACATCATCACCTTTGGACGTGAGATCTGCAGCGCTCAGAGACCGAAATGCGATCAGTGTTTTTTGAAAGATTACTGTTTATTGAAAGAATGAACTTCCGGAGCCACCTTCTTTGCAAAATCAAGGATAAGGTCCGCTTTTTCGTCATAGCCTTCTTTACGAAGAGCTGCAATGTATTTTTGCATGAGCTGTACCAGTTTGATGTAATTTGAATCCCATTCCGCAAGAGTCTGGAAATTCGCAGTGCCGTATTCAAGTTTGAGGTCGGTGTTGGTCTTTCCGGACAGGTTTGCGATCTTTTTCTCCTTCAGTTCTCCGATCCTTTTCTCAATATCTTGAATTTCTTCCGAAACAGAGCCCGTTGGACTTGATAAAAAGTC
>JAEEGK010006697.1_pt1 | contig 27652 bp, 17 predicted proteins | sample 8958771 | NCBI WGS metagenome assembly JAEEGK01 (sample SAMN16246547, study PRJNA631951) | gut metagenome | biome: gut microbiome; feature: rumen; material: SC-attached | host: Bos | place: Iran: Karaj | collected 2018-10 | reverse complement strand
TTTTATTTTCTATTTTTAAATATAAATAATTTAATTCTTCAATTTCTTTTTTTTCAATTTCACAAATTTCAATTTCTTCTTCTTCATTAAATGAATTATCTTCTTGGACTGAATTTGTATTATCTTTAATTAATAAAAGATAAGTTTTTCTTAATTCATAATCTTCTTTAATTATATTTTGAATTAAAGTATCTTCTATTTTAAAAATAGTATTTTTTAAAAGATAACTTACAGTTAAATCAAATGAACCAAATGAATCATCAATCGGTTCAATTTTTATTTTTTGAATATTTCTTTCTTCAATTTTCAATATATTTTCATTTACTTCAACTTCTGATTCTAAATTAAAATCAAAATTTTTATTTTTTAGTTGATATAATTGATAAGCCGGTAAAATTTTTAATAAAATTAATATTGTTCTTTCTAATGTTAAAAGCTTTTTGTTTAATCTATTAATATTTAAATTTTTTTTTATTAAGTCATCGCTTTCATTATTAATTGAAATTAAAAAATTCCATTTTTCAATTATAAATTTTACTCTTCTTCGGGAAAAAAAAATTAATACATTGATTTCATTTTTTTCAGCATATTCAATTTCTAAATCAGTTTCTAAGTTTTCATTATAATTAAAGTCTCTGAAATTTGATATATCCTTTATAAAATTAATTATCATTGATTTAATATAATTTAACCATTTTTTTGTCAAAAACGTTTTATCATTATTTCTACTATTCATTATTAATATTTTTTTAAATAAATAATGAATTTATTAAATAATTGTTCATTCAACTATCAAATTAATTCACCATAAACCAAAAATAAAATTCTTATTCTTTTTATAAAAATATAAAAAGAATTCCATAATATTTTAATTAAAATTAATAAAAAAAATAATACAAAAGTAACTGTTTAAATTATTTCTGTTTTAAAATTAATATTGTAAAAAAAATTGTTTAAACATAATCATGAAAAATAAACTGAGAAAAATATTTTTTCTAAAGCTCTAAATTAAAAATCTTCATAAATTCAATAATCTGTTATTTAATTATAAAAAAATAATTATTAAATTAAAAAAACATTGGTTAATAGATTCTTAAATTTATTATAAGACTAAATATGTGAAACATAGATTAATTAATGGAAAATATTTTGAAAATTTTAAAAGCTTCAATTTAAATAATATTCTTCTAAATAATATATCTTTCATTGAATAATAATATTAATTATTAATTATGATAATCAAAATGAATATTTGATAAATGTAAAGATAATTATTGAAAATTAAGAAAAATATCATTTTTCAAAATTCAAAATTTTTTTGCTGATTTTTGAAAATAATGTTAATTAATAATTTATATAAATTTTAAATAAATTATTTTAAAAATGATTTTTTAATTTAAAAAAATGAATATAATTGATAAATCATCAAAAGTTAACCAACAAATGGATCATGAATATTATGAAAGAAAAATAAAAGAATTAAGTGATACAGAAAATATAAGTTTTTTAAAAACATTAGTAAAATTTAAAAAAAAGCAAGAAATTGATAATTTTTACAATCAAAAAATTAAACAAAACAATCAATTTAAAACAGAAAAAAAGAAAATAAACGAAAATTTTGATTTTTTATTAGAATCTAAAGATAATTTTAGAACTGTTCCATCAAATAATATTTTAGATAATTTTAATGAAATAAATGTAAATAAAAAAGTACTAAATGAACATAGTATATCATCTATAGATTTTTTTGAAGAAGCACCTTCAAATTCTCAATTTAGAGAATTTCAAAATTTAGATATTTATTCAAATAGAGGAATAAATTATCAAGAAATTTTTAAAAAAAATAAAGAAATGAAATTAAATAAAAAGAAAAGAAAAAAAATTGAACAATTTAACACAAAAGATACAATATCAAAAATAGATGCAATTATAAATGAAACTAAAAAAGATGAACAAAAATTATTAATAAGACCTTTTTCACAAAACACTTTAAATTCAAAATTTGGTATTTTTGATTATTTATTACCTACAAAATCGAATGAAAATATTCTAGAAAAAAAACAAAAAAATGAAAACATAAATAAATTTAAAGAAAAAAGAAAAGAGATTATAGAAAAGAGGAAAAAAAAAACTTATTTAGAAGAAGCTAAATTAAAAAATCATTCTCATATTTCTAGTGTTGATTCTAAAATTTCAAGAAATATTAAAAAGATTATTCATCATCCTTATGAAAATAGTTTTAAACCAAATTCTTCTTTAACAAAATATCCTTTTAAACAAAAATATTCTTATACTCATAATTCGAAAAATAATACTTTAAATAAAACAGAAAATGAAAAAGATTTTTTTATTAATTCAAGAAAAAATATTAAAAAAATAGAAATTGTTAGAAATGTTTTTTCAAATAGTAATAAATCATTATCTGATAAAAAACCTATGTTAAATAAATATAACAGAGGAAATAAAATTAAAAGTATTACTTTAAAATTAGTTTCTCCATTAACATTAAATTCTTCAAAATCTTAAAGTTATAAATTAATTGGTTTTGTGAATAAAAATAATACCACTTTTTTATAGATAAATTAACTCTAATTATTTATTAAAAAATGTTGTTAAAATTTTTAAATAAATATAATAATTTATGATTAAAGAAGAAAGAATATTCTAAAAAAAATAAAGATATTTATTTAATTGTAAACTTAAAATTTACAAGAAAATTATCTAGTTCTATTGTAAAATTAAATTCACCATAATATGTTAAGATAATCAATAAAATCAGAAATAAAAAAACAGAAAAATATTTAATGATCAGTGGGTGTGTTGTAAATATAAATAATTATATTTAATGTTTTTTTTTAAGATTCAATATTTAAAAATTCATAATTAATCAATTAAATAAAATTCTTTCGTTTCAAAGATATCATAATTAAAAACAAAAATGAAAAGTAAATAAAGATTTCTTTCTACACTACAACTTAAATTTCATTTCAATTATATTCATGGATTAATCAATTGAATGAAAAAGAAATATATTTGAATTTTAAAGAAATAATGGATGAATAAACTGAAAACTTAATAAAACACTTAAATAAGAAAAAAATAGTGATAGAGAGTAAACAATGAATTTTTGGTATATTTGTTTATAAATTGATTTTAATAAAAACTTACTATCTCTAAATGAATATAATTTAAATTTAATATAGGAGCAAAAAAAAAGTAAGAACAAATTATAGTATAAAATTATTTAAATATATAATAATATATAAATAAATATTAACTTAAATTGTTAAGATATAATTAAAAATTATAATTCATTGTTTAACCTTTGATTATGATAAATATATTTAAAAATAATAAACAAGATTTGACAAAATTTATTTGAAAAAAATATTTAAAGAATATATTTTACCTTAAAAAAAATCAGAATAACTTTTTAATTTATATTTATTTCAGACCTCTAAGATTTAATTATAGATTATTTAGCTAATTTTATATTTTTTATTTATATAAAAAATATAATTAAAATTAAGATTATCTTCATATACTAAAATAAAAATAATTATTTACTTATAAAAAAAAAAATATCAAAAACAAAAAAAAATAAACATTAAAAAAAAATAATATCCTTCAGATATAATAATTAAATCAAAAAAAAATTTTAAAGAAAAAAACAATGAAATTCCTAAAAGTTTTCCTCTTTATATACTTGATCTTTTCAGTTGAAACTCATTTGACTTACCAAGAAAAGATGAAAGCCCTTGAAAGTTTAAAAGAATTATCAGAATCATATCAAGTAGTTCCATCAAAAGACGGAAATCTTCGTAAAGAATTAGAACCAATTACTACAGCAGCATTGATTGTAGCAGCAGTATGTGCTCTTTACAGAGTAGCAGTTTTCCTTTTTGGTTATCATAAAACAGTAGACTATATTGATATTCCAATGGAAAGAGGTTTTGACTATTTTTATTCAGATTCATTAGTAAATTATGTTTATGATATTCCAAAGGAGAAAATTGAAAGAGTTAAAGCTGTTTATTGTAATGTTTTAGGTATTACACAAAATGATCAAAAAAATAGAAATTTAATGAATGATCTTTTTGATTACATTGAATTCCAAGATATGGGTGGTTGGGGAAAACAAGATATTTTATATCAACCTGTAACTAATAGACGTCAAGTTCATTATGCTTCTGTTGTTGCTTTAAGAAGTATAAGTGACAAAACTAAAAAAGAAGTTTATCATTTCATTTTAATGACAACTTCCGCAACATTTAGCTTAGCTAAAACTTTACAAATGAAAGTTACTCATGAAGGTTTTGGTATTGTCTCTAATAAAGTAAGAAGCGAACTTTATGAAAAAAATACTCCTATTATTCAAAAAGATCTTGATGATATCATTAAATTCTTTAATTTCGTTTGCTTGAAAGCTGTTGCTAGTTATTTCGGTCAAAAATTCGAATTTCCCAAACTTCAAAAGAAATAAATATATTTCAAGACAATTTAAATACAATTTATTATTAGATTAAAAAATACTTGAAACAAGTTTTTTTTATTTTTGTTTATTACCAAAATTTTTTTTTAAATTTATTTTTGAAAAAAAAAGAATAATACTGAATATAAAATCCAAATTGTAAATTAAATTTTATATATAAAATTCATTATTAATGATAAAATATAACTTAACAAAATAATAATTATTTTGGAACATTAATATATTTTTTAGAAAAGAAAATTAATTAAAGAATTTAAAGAATAATTTAAAATTTTAATTTAAATGTTTTCATATAAATATCATCATCCTTTCAATCAAGTTGCAGATTTTTTAAAAAGATGGATATATTTAAAAGAATTTATTTTTAATTGAAAAAAGGAAAATATAAATAAAAAATAATTTTTGAAAAAGATTATTATATAATATATATAAGTAAAATAGAATAAAAATTTAATTTTTGACTATAAACTGAATTCAAAAACAAGGACATCACTTTTTCATTGAAATTAGAAAAAATAAATTCATTTAGATTTCCTCTAAATATTTTTATTTAAATTAAAATATGTCTAAAATATTTTTGATAAAATGTTTATATTTGGAATCTTTTCAGAATAATATTTAAAATATAGCTTTAGGTTGCTTATAAATAATCTATATTTGATTCAACAGCAAAAATTTATTTTTATAAATAAATGATTAAAACAATATATTTATTCTTGTAAAATAAATTTTCTATTTATGAATTGGATTTAATTAAAAAACCTGTTTACAAACTTAGGATGTAATTTCAATCATTCCTTATTTAAAAAGTCCTCATCATTCATTAAATGTCGAGGTGAAAAAGGAACTGTTGGCTCAAATGCAATTTTTATTTAATTCTGAAACCAACCACACAAAAAGTTTCAAAAGTCAAAACATAAAGATTAATAAATATAAAATATTGTATATTTTTAAAAAAGAAATTAATGGTTATAAAACAATTAATAATAATTTAAAATAATTATCACTGAAACTGGAAATAATATTTCTTTATTACAAAATGAACATAATATTCCTATTTTTTGTAGAGGAATTGTGACTCAAATTCTTAAAAATTGGACTATAGAAATATTATCGATAAATGTATATCGGATATAAAATAAAAAATCTGATTTTAATAAAATCATACAACTATTTTTATTTATCTCTTATAAGATTTTTTGGTTTTTTATAGAGATAACATTTAGTTAATATAAAAACATAAAGATATTATATTATTTTATATTATAAATATTAATTCAGTTAGTATAATTGAGTATAAAAAAAAACTATTTGATAATTAGGAATTAATAAAATAATTCACAAAAAGTTTTTTTGAAAACATATATTTGTCTTATAACTTTAATTTCTTTTAAAAAAATCATATTTTTACTTAATGAATGTAATAAATAATAATAATTCATTTCAAAAAATAAAAGTTAAAAATAAATATAGAATATTCCTATAATATATAAAAATAATGTTCATTGATAATAAATGAGTATATCCTTCTTCGCTTATTTTTTCTTTTTTCAAATTCTTTATAATAAAAGAATATACAATACTAAAAATATTACTTCTAATTCTAAAAAAATTCTTTAGAATTTAAATTTACTAAAAATGAATTAAAAATATAAAAAAATATAACTAACAAACATAATTTCTAAAAAAAGTAAAAAATTTACCAAAATCCTCTATGATATGGTGGATACATTCCAAAAGCAAGTCCCATAGCTAAATTATCTTCAAATTCTTCACTATCAGTTCTCCCTCCGATACAAGGACATCTCATTCCATTCATCTTAAATCCAGAACCTCCACATCTAATACATCCAGGAACACCCATCATAGCCCCATAACCATATGGCATTGCCATTACAGGTACAACAGGATAGGGATTAACTATAATTTGCCCTTGAGGAGGCATCACTCCATTAGGATAAAGATTAGTTTGTTGAGGAACTCTCATTTGAGGATTTTGAATTGGGACTTGAGATCTTATTTGATTATTATTCATTGGCATTTGAGTGTTTGGAATTGGAGTTTGCATTCTATTCATTTGATTTTGAGGCATTGTTTTATTTAAGTTGGGATTTTGATTGTTATAGATTTGTTGATCTATAACATTAGGTTTTACGTTTTGAGGATTTTGATTAGGAATTTGATTCATATTTAATGGTTGTTGAGGATAATATATTTGAGAGGATGCTGGAGGAGCATTGTTTGTTATTTGAGGCATTGGACCTCCTTGTGTGTAATTCATATATGCGTTGTTTGGGTTATTTTGATTAAGATTGTTGGAATTTTGCATTTTATTTATTGTTCTTTTAAATAAATTTGTTTATATAATTTATATTATTTATTTATATTAGTAAATTTTTAACATTAATTTTTTTATATATTTTATGTTATATTTTTTGAATGAATTAAAAATAAATCTGAATTTTTACACATTTTTCAAATTTTGTGAGAGGTTCTGTCTATTTATATATTTTTTCCAAAAACTTGTTGATCAGAATAATGTAAATATAATATTCCATCTGGTTCTTTGTATTTTTCATAAACTAATTCTATATTATCATTTCCAATAACACAATATTTATCATCTATTATTAAGAAAATTGCAATTGAAGAATCTAAATTGAGCTTTTCCCTAATTATATACATAAATTCGCTAAAGTATAAATCTTTAGGAAGCATATAACGTGATTTAATATCTCCTTCTAATTTACTCTTTGGGTCTTTTTCACATATAATTGGAACTTTCCCTGAATTTCCAAATTTCTTTTTTAAATCTTTTACAATTTGTATTCTTTCTTCTAAAGTATTTTCTAATTTAAACTTAAATCTACTTTTTTTTTTAGACATTTTAACTTGTTTATTTATATTTTAAAAATTCAAATGAACTTTAACTTTTAATTAAAATTTTTAATTTATAAAATAGAGATTTATTAATAATAAAAAATATGTCTGAATTATTTTTCTTAAAGAAATAACTTCCAATAGATAAAATTAACTATTTAAAAATAAATCATTGCTTTATTGAATTCATATTAATGTGTCAAAAAGGTTATTTTTTTTAGATTTAGCTTTTTTGAAAATACAAAACCAAATTAAAATTCCTAAAATAATAACACCTAGAATTATAAATACAATATAAAAAATAAAAGATTTTTTTTGAGGTTTACAAAAAAAATAAGTTTCTGAATTTTCATTAAACCCACAATAGTTTGTTTTATTACTATAACTATCAATAAAATAAAAATCGCTCTTTTTTCCTTTAAATGTGTTATTATTTTGTCTTGCTTCTTCAATAAAAAAAGCTCCTAATAAATTGGAAACTCTTAAAATCTTATTCTCATGTTTAAGTTTATATGAATTTTGTCTTATATAAGGAATTTTTTCAGGATGAAATTGTGTTGCATAAATTTTATTTTTAATTCCTTCAATAGAATTAATAAATTTAGTATTATGATTATCTTCTGCAGTTGAGGTAACATAAAATATTGTTGTTAAATTTGTTTTCATATAAGTTTCAGGATCAAATCCCCAAGAATGAAAATATAAAGTAGAGTGATCTTCTAAATTTTTCAAATTACTTTCGTTGAATAAATGAAACATTCTAGAATTTTTTGTATTATTAGTAAAAATGATTCCATGGGCAACAGAAGAATCATTATATTTTTGAACTAAAATTTTTTCATTTCTGGATAAAAGTACATTAATCAATTGAAATCCCATACAAGTTCCCCAAATTGGAATTTTATATTCATTTCCTTTTTCAATTGTATATATTACTTTAAGTTCCCAATCAGAACTTAAATTAAAATCTCTTCCTCCTCCAGTAAATAATATACCATTTATTTGTTTTAATATATTATCTATTTCTTTATAATCATACCATTCTTGAATTACCATTACTTCTGCCCCATAAGATTCTAACCATCTAATATATGAAAGAGGAACATATGTTTTATTAAAAAATTTATGGTCTGATTCTGGTGATGGATTTGCAAATATCCCTATTATTGGCTTATATTCATTATAATCTAATGGAAGTATTATTTTTATTAGGAAAATGAAATTAAAAAAAAATATTATCATATTTTATATTTTTTCTAAAATAATTAAAAGATTTATATTATTTAATGAAATAATAATAAATTTTTTATATAATTTTTTTAAATATTCATTAATATAAATTAAATCTAATATGGGATGTTGTGCATCAAGACAAGAAAAAGCAATAAAATCTATAAATGATGCTTTTGAAGATTTAAACATAAGAAAAGATACAATACCCGAATTTCATCAATTTTATGAAGAAAATATTGAAAATAAAAAAAATAATCCTCAAAATTATCAAAATTCTATAAATGAAAATGAATTTCAATTTTTAATAAATGAAAAATTATTGAGAGATTATGATAATAGTATAATGAATGATTTTTGGTTTTCATTTTATAAAGGAATCCAATTTATAGATAGGTTACTTTACATTAAATTTATTTTAAGTTTTTTTTGTAAAGGAAATAAAAACAAATCTTCTAAAGAAGAAATTAATTGTATGGGAATTTTACTTAAAAAAATTAAAAAATATAAACATCCTGATTTAGAAGAAGAGGATGAAAAATTTTTTTATAAAGAAGAATTAATTGATATTTTATCTTTTTATATTGAATTAATAACAACTCAAACAATTGACCATTTTAAATATATGTTCGAGGATAGTGAAAAATTTGTAAGGGAAAAAAAGGAAGAATGGAATTCAGATTATATAAGAAATTATATTTATATTAAATTCTTTCATGATTTAGAAATTGTTCCTAATCATAAGCATTCTATAATTATAGATAATTTCTTAAAGGAAAATATTTATAAATTAAGAGATGGGGAGAATATAAGAAAAGAATTTGCAAGATTTTGTCCTGAATATAGCAAAGCTATGTTGAATAAAGATTTTCCTGAAGAATAAAATTAAAAATTCTAAAGTAGTCTATTTATAAAAATTTTTTATTTAAATTTTGTCTATATATTTATATATTTTTCATATGGAAAAATCTTATTTTGATTGATAATTCCATATATTTTTAGTTTTTCTTTTAATTCTGATATTTCTTCAAAATCAATTAATTCACAAGAATTTTTATTTATTTTAGAATAATCAAGTTCATCATTTTTAGAAGAATTATTTTCTTTTTTTATTTCTTTTAAAATTAAATATAATTTTTCATCTTTTCCATTAATTACATTAGTAATTTCTTTTGAACATAACCATTTAAAACTTTCTTCATTAATATTATTTTTAATTCCCATAAAAATAATAATCGTTTTTCTCCTTGTTCCCATATTTTTTTTTAAAATATAACTTTTAGCTTTTTTCACTAAAAAAATTAAATTATCTTCTCCATTATCAATAGAATTTTCAATGAAAAAATCATTTTTAGTTAAATTTTTAATAAAATCAATAATGAATTCATGAGAAGATGAATTCTTAAAATCTAATTTTGAGATAATTTTTAATTCACTTTCACTTCCTAAAGTTACAGAAAATCTATCTTCATAAGTAATATAATTATCTATTATATATCTTGTTTTTTCAAATGCAGATTCAATAAAAGTTGATAAAGTATTTGAACTTATTACAAAAATAATATCTTTATTTATAATATAAAATTTTTTTATTTCATTAATTTTTAAATTTATGTATTTTTGAATCATTTCTTTTTCTTGATGAAATTTATTTAATTTATCATATTTTGAATAAATTAAAGAGGAAATTGAAATCAATTTTTTAATTGATTTAATTGAAATATTTGCATCATTAATTTTTTTACCAATTCCATCAGTGACTCTAATAAAATATTTAATTGCTTCTAAATATTGATATGATTTATATGATAATAATCCTTTTAAGTAATTTAATTTTTGAATATAAATTTCATTTGGTGTTTCTACGTTTGAATTTTCAAAATCTGTTAATAATGACTTCATCAAATATTTTGGATTTAAATAGTCTTTATTTAATTTTATATATTGTTTTATTTTACTAAGCATCATATGTATTATAGAAAAATTCTGAGAAGAAGCAGTTTCTTCATTTAAAAAAGTTTTTATGTAAAATTCAACTTTTTCCAAATAAGCATTAATTAAATTTGAATAAGTATTAGTTAAATTAGTTTGAATTTGAGTTAATGATATATATTTATCTAAAATTTCATTATATTGAGAAAGTAAATGTTTTTGTCTTGATGAAAATAATTCGAATTCATTTATTATTCTTTTATTTATTTTTTGAGAATTAAAAGCATATGAATTTTTTTCATTTTTTATTTTTTCTATTTTTTTTAAATTACCAAAATATTTCTTAAAATTATATATTAATTTTGGATATCTACTTTCAATTAATATTTTATATTTTTCAACATCAAATTTAATGTCTTTATATATTTTTTCTTCTTCAAAGTAAAAATCAGTTTCTAATAAATGCATAATTGCAAGATCATATTTTTTTGCATTTAATAATAAATTTCCAATATTTGAGTTAGTCACTGAAAAAGCGTTTTTATTGTTAATTTCTTCAAAAATTTTTGTTGAAAAAAGCATATTTTGTAAATTTATCTGACTATTTTTATTAACATATAAACTTTCTAAACTATCTCTTACATTAATTAATTTACAGAATAAATCTTGAATATCTTTTGATCTTATATTAATATATTCTTCTTCGAAATCGGAATCAGTATCTGAATTATTTTCTTGATAATTATTTTTAAAATTAGAATTATATTTTTGTGAATCAATTGTAATTAAATTGGTATTTTCATCAGTATTATTTTGTTCAACATTTTGAGAGTTGTTATTTTGATTAAAAATAGTTATTTCTTTTTCTTTTTCCATATTTTTTAATATGTTTTTAATGCTTTTTATAGGTAATACTATATTTTGACCTATGATTGAAACTAAGTATTTTATAAATATAAAAATTAAAACAATTTCAGGTAAAAAAATAATAGAAGGGGAAATAGTATATTTAAGTTTTATTAATTTTTCTAAATGTTTTTCAATTGCTAATTTTTCTTTAACAAAAATAATATTTAATAAGTTAAAAATATCACTTTCATTCCTAAAATAAATTGGATAAATTTTAAATTCCCAAACTTTATTTTCAGAACAAAAATCAGTTTTATTTATATCAGTAATAAAACCATTTTCATCAATATCTTCTTTATTATACATTTTTGTCATTGATTCAGATTTATTGATATATATATACAAATCATCTAAATAATATGAAGAATTTTCATTGAATTCATCATGAGATGTTAAATTATATAAATTTTTATAAAAGATTCTAGGATAATAAAAAGATTGATGATTATAAATTCTAGAAATAAAAATATATCCATTTAATAAAGAATTAATTTCATATAATTTTTCTTCAATATCATCATAAAAAATATCAAAACAATATAAAATAAATTGGTTTTCATCTATATTGTTTTCATTAAAAATGCTTTTCCCTTTAATACATTGAGTAATACCAGTAAGAATACTATTATTATATAAATCATGTGGTGGTGAAATATAAAAATTATTGTTAGTTTTATTAAATAAATAATAAGCATCAATAAACCAATTTTGACAATGATAATCCATAAAATTTGGAAATAAATCTAGATTATTATTCTTATTTTTACACGATACTTTATTTCTATATGATGTAAATTTTAAATCTTTATAATATGGATATTCAAAATATAATTCTCTTTCTTCAAATATTATAAATATTCTATCTATAAATTGTTTTCTTGTATTTATTTGAGTATATATTGATTTTAAAAGTGGAAGTGCTGAATTCAATAATAATATATTTTTTTTTAATAATATATCTTCTGTAAAATCTTCAATATTATTATCTATTCCCCATAATCCGTAATTTAAATTGTTTTTTATTTTTTCAAAATTATTAAGATTTTTTCTTAATGTTACAAGATTAATTAAATTTAAATCATCAGCATAAGATGTATTTAAATTGTTTTTTAAAAATTGGAAAAAATTTTCTATTTTATAAAGTGCATTAAAATAATTTTGAAAAGTTGAAATTGTTAAAAGTTCAGCTTGATTTAAAATAGGAATTATCTCATTTTTATTTAATTCTTTAAATATATTAATAACTGATTTTAAATCAGAAAAATAATATAATAAATATAATGAAACTCCATATGTAATAATAATTGATAAAATATTTCCAATTAATAAAATGGGAGAAAAAACTCTATTTAATTTATCTCTTAAATGTTTATCTTTAGTCTTTTTTTGGTTCATATAAGATTTTATTTTAATTTAATTATTTAAAGAAAAAAATAAAATTAAAATTCATAAATTAAAATAATTGAAATAGAAAATAATATAATAACTTCATAGGTAATTTGAAAATAAAAAATAAATGATAATAATAGACTGAAATAATTAATTAAAGAATAAGCAATCGACAAAAAAATCTTATATTCATAGAAAGATTTTTATATAATAAAAATATTAATAAATACAGCAATTTTTTCCATTTTGTTCAACCAATTGACCATTTTTAAAATTAACTTTAAATTCTCCTTGTTGATTAACTATTAATCCTTTTCCATTCATTTTATCTTTTTTCCAAATCCCACGATAAGTATTTCCATTTTGAAAAACAAAAATTCCATTTCCATGTTTTTTCCCATCTAAAAATTCTCCACAATAATTTTCACCATTTTCAAATAGTTCAATGCCACTTCCACTTTTCATATCATTAACCCAACTTCCCTCATATAAATATTTACCAATCGTTAATTTTCCATAACCATTTCTTTTATCATTAACAAATTCACCTTCATACATTGTATCTTTATAGATCATTGTTCCTTTTCCTTGTTTAATTCCATTTTTAACATCTCCATTATATTTACTTCCATCACTATATAGTATTTCTCCTTTTCCACAAATTATATTATTTATTATTGGTCCTTTATATATATTTCCATTTTTATAATAAATTATAAAATCTTCTCCATTTTTTATATAAGATAAAGTATTATTATCATATATAAAATTTCCTATAAAAATATCTCCTTGATTAGATACCTCATATGCTTTACCAATTATACTCTTATCTAATTGATTAATATGACCATAAAAGGTATCTCCTTTTTTATTTGTTTGTTTTATTATATCACAATTTTCACTGTTTTCTAAAAAAATTGTTTCTATTTCATTTCCATTTGAATATTTAATTTTTCCTAATCCAAAAAAAAGACTATCTCTGAAAAATCCTTCATAAGAAATAATTTCTCCTGATTTAAAAGTTAATTTACCTTTTCCATTTGGCAAATCATTTTTAAATTCTCCATCATAAATATCACCGTTATTATAATAAAAACTTCCTATTCCACATTTCTTATTATCATTAAATTCCCCTTTATATATATTTCCATTCTTATATTTCAATTCACCATAACCATGTTTAATATGATCTAAAACATTATTTTTATATTCTCCAATATATTCTCCCTCCTCTGTTGAAAAAGTTGCAATTTTATCTTTAGATTTTAATGAATTTAATGATGATTGATAATCTCTTACGATATTTAATAATAAATAATTTGGTGTATTTTTATATCCTAATTGATTTGGATATATGAAAGTATGAGAAAGTGGACAATTCAATCCTTTATCATTCAAAGATAATATACATTTTTTACAAAAAGTATGACCACATTTAAATATTAATGGTTTTTTCTCATTGCAATCAAATTCTTCTTTACATATTTTACATTTTATTAAATTTGATAAATTAAATTCATTAATATTGAGAAAATTATTATCATTTTTTTTTTCCATTTAATTTTGTTTGTTTGATTTTGTAAAAAAAATAAATAAAATTTTATTAAATTAATAGAAAAAAAGGCTTTTAATTTTGGTATTTATTTTTTTTTAATAATTTAGGTTCTGAATTTGAACTAATGTCTTTATCATCATCTTTATTTTTACTCAAAAAAGAATCATTAAAAATATTATCATTACTATTATATTTTATATCTTTTCCTTGATCTCTTCCTAAATGTTTATTATTAAATTTATTTAACAAATTATTTAATTCTCTTTCATTTTTTGCATTGGGAATAAATTTATCTTCTTCTAAATTATTATTAATATTTATATTATTATTTCCTTTAATATTATTAAATTGCTCTTTAGTAATAATCTTTCCCATATAAGGAGAATTACTACTTTGATTACTATTATTACTTGAATTTATTTGACTAATATAATTTTCAAGAGATTTAATTTGTCTATCTTTAATTTCTAATTCTTTTAATAATTGATTAGCTTTTAATTGACTATTTTCTAATTTTTCATTTGTTAAAGTATTATTCATATAAATATTATTTTCCATTTGTTCATGTGACTGAGTTATCATTTGTAAATTCTTTTCTAACTTTAAATTTTGTTGTTTTAATTGATAATTTTCTTGTTGAATTTTTTTTATTTCTTTTTTACTTTCTTCTAATAAATAATTTGCATCTCTGAGTTTAAGATTCATGTCTTCATTTTGACTTTCATAACAATGTGATTTATTTTGATTTTCTCTATTCATATCATTTAATTTTTCTTTAAGATTATTATTATTATCACTTAATTCATTAATTTTATTTTGATAAGATTGAATTATCATATTTGATTTGGATAATGATTCATTTAAATTATTAAATTTTGATATTAAATCTTCAAATATCAATAAAAGATTTTTCAATTTAATATCTGGAGAATCCATCATAGAATATTTAGGTAAATCATTTTGATCATAATTGAAATTACTTAACATTGAAATAAATTCATCACATAAATTATTAATTTGTTTTTTAAAAATTGAATATTCATTTCCTATATTTAAATTTTCTTTATGCATTAAGTCAATTTTAGAAACTAATTCAGATAAATTTTGATTTAAATTTTTTATTTCATTCATTTTATCTTGAATTGTTGTTTCCATTTTAAATAAATCATTTCTTTCATTAATTCTACCATTTTTTTCTTCTTGTAATTGTCTTTCAATAATTTCAAATCTATCTTTTTCATTATTTAACATTTCATGAGTTGCAGCCAATGCTTCCATATCATTTTTCCTTATTTCTAAAATTCTTTTTATTAAAATTTGAAAATTTTTTTTTATTAAAGAATATTTTGAATTATTTAAATTATTAAATGAAGAATTAAATTTATCGTCTATTATTGTATTATTTTCTATACATTTTTCAATATATTTTACTTGTTCAATTATATATTCAATTAATTGATTATAATCTTCATTTATTATGCATAATTTTTCATTTAAATCTTTATTTAATCTATCTTTTTCTATTATTTGATCTTTATAATTCGATTTTATTGAAGTTATAATTTTATCAAAGTTATTAACATTATTTTTTAATTTTTGATAATCTTCTTCATTTTTTAACATTGAATCAACTCTTCCTGCAATTAAATTATATTCATAACTTAATTTTTCATTATCTTTTATTGCTTTATTTAATTTTTCAGATAATTCATTAATAATATCTTCCTTATCATTATTTTCTTTCATTAAAGTTATAATTTTTTTATTTTCCCTTTTTAAATCAAAAATTATTTGTTGATAAACTGAAATTCTTTTATCTCTTTCAATTATTTCATTTGCCAAATTTTCTAATTGTCTTTCTAAACTTTGAGATTGTCCAATAGCATTTTGATAATCTTTTAATTGGATATTAAAAGCAGAATTTATTTCATTAATTTTATTATCTGTATTACTTGATATTTCTTCAATTTCTTTTTCTCTTATTTCTAAATTATTTTGTAATACATTTATTTTTTCTTGCATTTTTTCAATTTTACTTTCATATATATTTTTATCTGATTCCATTGATGCTAAATCAGTTTTTAGTGTTATTATTTCATAATCTTTTGATTGATTTTGTTTTATTAAATTTTCTATTTGGTTATTTAAATCTTTTGTTATTTTTGTTAAGTTTATTATTTGTTTATCTTTTTCCATTAATATTACATCAACATTAGGAGAGTCATTTATATTATTTGATTGAACCAAATTTATATTTGAATTATCCATTTTTTTATTTAAATATATTTTAAAACAATTCATTCATTACAAATTAAAAATATTTAAAAAAAATGATTATTAAAACATTTAAAAATAATTATCTAAAAAAACTAAAAATTTAATTAATAAAAAACTAAAAAAAAAATTAAATATTAATGTAAATTTCAAAAAAGATTTATTTAACCAAATGGAGAACAGAACTGCAAAAGTTGGTATAACAGGAAAATATGGAACACGTTATGGTCAAAAATTAAGAAAGCAAGTTAAAGCAATAGAAATTCTTCAAAGAGCAAAATCAATTTGTCCTTTTTGTGGAAAAACATCAATAAGAAGAGAAGCAGTTGGAATATGGAAATGTAGAGCATGTAGAAGAAGCATTGCAGGAGGAGCCTTTGAATTCACCACTACTGCTGCAACTACTGCAAAAACTACTATTAATAGATTAAAGAAGAATTTAGAATTGGCTAAAATGAAAGAAGAATATGAAAGTGAAGAAGAAGAAGTAAAAGAAGAAAAGAAAAAAGAAAAAAAACCTAAAGCTAAACCAGCTGAAAAGAAAGGAAATCCTAAAAGAGAAAAGAGAGAAAAAGGTAAAAAGAAATAAAAAGGGATGTTTAAATACTATTTGTTTTTTCGATATATTTTTAAAAAGATAAAAGATTTTTTAATGGAATTTTTTTTTTTAATGGAATTTATATTAATTAATTTAATATTGATTCTTTGAATCAAAAAAAATTTTTTGTATTCACTCCCATTTGTTTTTTTTAATTTTTTAACAATTATAAATTTAAAGTTTTATTTAAATTTATAATATTTGATGTAATATCTTATCATTATCTAAAGTTAATTATCTTCTTTTTTACTTATTATAAGTAAATTAATATATTTAGAATGTTTCAATTTTCAATATATTATAATATTTTTCATTATGTTGTCGGAAATTATTTAATATTATAGAATAATCTCTTAATATTAAAAATAATTTGTGTATCATAATTTATTTTGAAAAAACTGTTTTCTTCTTTTTTTCTTTGTGTTTATATTATGATGTTTTTATAAAGTTTAAAATTTTCTATTTTTGTTTTTTTCAATTGTATTAAAACTTGAATGATTTATTTTATTTGTGTTAATATATTAATAATGTTGTTATTAATTGTATTATTAATATTTTCACTTTAATATATGAAATTATTATTTTTTGACTTATTAACTTTTATTTTGTTGAATTAGAAATTTATTAAAAGAAGAAATTATTTATTCCATTTTTCTTTCTAAAAAAGATATAATCTTTCTTTTATATAATTTAATTGTTTGATTTTGACAATTTACGATAATGACTTAGAACTATTGTTACTTCCTTTATAAGATGATTTTTTGAGTATTTAAATTATTTGATAATTATTATTTTGTTCTTTATTTCTTTTACTGACTCCTTATTTATTCTAAGGAAATGATTGTATATGATTTAAATTTTTCATTTAAATAATATTTTAACTGATGTTTGAACTGATGTTAAAAGGATTGTTTTTTGAATTTATTTTTTCAGTTTATTTAAAATTCATTTTATTTGTATATTTTTATTCATTTTTATGTTGTTTTTATATTCAAATTTTATCTTATTAAATATCATTAAAAATGTGAAATTTTATAAATAGAAAAAGTAATTTTAATTTAAAAATATAAAAAAAATTATTTCTAAAACAATGTCTTTAATATATGTTCTCGTAGCACATGGAAAAGAAATATTATGTGATTATAGTGAATATAAAGGAAGTTTCCTTCAAATTTGTAATTCATTTCTTTCAAAAGTCGAACCTGAAACAAGTGCTTCTTTTATTTATAAAGATGAGTAAATTAAATATTATATTTATTTTTTTAGATATAAAATCCATTATATAAATTCAAATGAATTAACATTTTTAACATTAAGTCATTCATCATTTCCAGATGAAAAAGCAATTAATTTTTTAGATTCAATTAAAAACAAATTTTTTGAAGAATTTAGAAATATTGATGAATTTGATGCGTTAAATCAAGATAAACATTTTAATAAAGTTTTAGCAACACAATTAAATTCATATAATGAAAATAAAATAAATTCAGATAGTATTTTAGATGGGTTAAGAGATGCAGTTTTCAGAGAAAGAGATATTCTAATTGACACAGAAAAGAGTCTGAATGAAAGAAATGAAGCTATAAGTAATATTAAAGAAAAATCTGAAAATTTAATGAATACTTCAATAAATTATAGAACAAAAGCAAGAAAAGTAAAAAATAAACAAAAATTAAATAAGTGTTGTACTACAATAACTGCTATTATTATAATATTGATTATTCTTTATGGAATTGCTTTTTATATTTGTGGAGGATTTAAATTACCGAAATGTATTAATATTTAAATTATCGTTATATTATAAAAATTATATTTAAATTATTCAAAGTTTGAATTTAAATTAATAAATAATTAAACATTGATTGGAGGTCTTTTAATCCATAATTATTGTATTATAAGTAATTTGATTCATCTTTTTTTTAGGAATGTGGATTATTTTTTTCGATATAATAAAGTTATTTGAAGAAAGCATTGACCTGGAATATAAATATTGTTTTTAGTTTAAATTTGAGAAGCTTGAATTCCTTCTTCTTTTATTTGATTATGTTTTTTAAATTTATAGGAATTAATGTGTATTTGGTCATTATTATCTTTGACATTATTCTCAATAATATTTTATTTTTCAGGAGAATTATTATATTCCTTGAAAAAAACTCTTCTTTTTATTATTTTTAATGTATTTCTTTGGGGCAATTTATTTTTTTTTAATTTAAAATTTTTGAATTATGAGAGTCCAGATTTGATTAGAAAATGTTGATTATTGTTATAATATAAATCATTTATAATTTCATATAAATTTTTTTTTAATTCAAAATATTGTTTTTAATATTTAATTTCTTTTTTGATAAATTCTGTTTATTTCATTCATAATTCATTAACTAAATTTTAGTTTTCAACTTTCATTTCTTTATTTAAAAATAATTTAATATTAAAAAACAATAAAATCTTTATAAAAAGCTATTATTTCAGAATATAAATAAAATATATAATTAATGTCCAAAAAGCAAGATTCAGAAACATCTTTTAATGAAAATCATTCAGATAATATAAGTGTAAAAAGTAATGTTCAAGTAATTCCTCCTTCAAATTTTAATTTAAATCTGAATCAACAGGAAGAGTCTCAACAAAATTATCCACAAAATAATGAATCTTTATTTCAAAAAATAAGTTCAACTGTAAATGAGGTATTTGATTTTATAAAAAGTAAAACTTCTTCTATTCAAAGTATGAATCCCTTAATAAAAAATGAGATAGATATTAATAATTTATATGAAATTAATATGAATGATTTTGAAAAAGAAAGAAATGGAAATTGTTATGAAGTAAAAACTAATACTTTAGAAAAAGGAAATTTTAATGATAAAAAATTAACAGTTGTTATTAGGAATCCTCAACAAATTAATGATTCTTATTTTAGAATAAGTTATGTTATATATGAAATCATCACAGAAGAATTTAATTTTATTGTTTATCGAAGATATTCAGATTTTCTTTGGTTAAGAGAATGTTTAAAGGCACTTTTTCCAACAGAAATTATACCAGTTTTACCAAAGAAAAAAATCGGAAATAGAAGATTTGAATTAGATTTTATTCATAAAAGAATCAAAGGATTACAAAGATTTATAAATGAAATATTAGCAAATGAAAAGTATAAAGCTAGTGAACCTTTAATGGATTTTTTATCTATTCAAGAAAGGCAATTATTTGAACAAAAAATGAATGTTGTTAACAATAAAAGTTTAACCCCATCTAAAATATCATTATTAACTACTTTTGAAGGTAAAGTTAATTTAATGGATTTTGAAAATAAAAATTCAATAAGTGTCCAAAGTTATTATAGTAATATAAGTTATTATATCAAAAGTGTTAATCATTATTTAAATAAAATTCATGATAATTTACACTATTTTCAAAAAAATATGGCTTTAGCATGTAATAATTTAGATGAAGTTGAAAAAAGCTTTTTAAGTTTAAAAAATTTCACAAAAAAAGTTAATATATCACATAACCTAGAAAATATATATCAACAATATCATATTTTTTTTAAAAATTGGAAAAGAGTTTTAATTAACCAAACTTGTTTAATTAAAGATATTATACATAAAAATATAAAAAATGTGATTGGATTGGGAGAAACTTTATCAGAAATTTTCTCAAAAGAAGAAGGAATAAGAGATGAATATTTTATCAAAAAAAATAAACTTTTGATTAAAAAAGATACTCTTTGGCTTCAAAAAGATATAACAAAATGGGAAACTAATCAAATGGAAAACATTGATATGATTGATATATATAATAATAAAAATTATGCTTATCAAAAAATGTGTTATAAAGAGACAGAAGAAATTGATAAATTAAAAAGTTTTATGTCTTATTATTATTATAATAATCAAGATACGTTTAAAAACTTTTTAAACAAAATTGAAAATCTATTTTTTTCAAATTTAGAGGAATTTATAGAAAAGTTTCATCCTACTTTATCTGATAGTTTTGATATTTATTCCCATTTATCTTCTCATATAAGAATAGAATAAAAAGATTTAATTTTTTTATTTAAAATTATAAAAATATATAATTTTTCAATTATTCAATTCTTATTGTATTTTTGTATCTTTTAATTATTTTTATTTTATCAAAATGTAATTTTTTTGATTAAACAATTGTAAATTTAATACTTTCTTTATTTTTATTCAACACTTTAATTTTATTAAGAATTGCTTAATCAATAAATTTAATTAAATATATCATATCCATAATTAATAACATTCTATTTCAAATCATATATCAAAAAGCATTATATTGGTATTTTTATTATTATTAAATAATAAGAGATGTAAAATCAAACAAATCAGATTAAAAAATTCTTCAAGTAATATTCCATAATTTTATTGGATAAAATAAACAATAATTCTAATTCTTTCAATTTTTAAATTATTCCCAATAAAGAAGAAATCTTCTTTTTTTAAAATATCTATATGATAAATTTTATTTGAATATGGTTTAATTTTTTCTCCTATAAATTTTTAATTATTTAAATATAATTTTTTAATTTTAAGAATATATTTATTTATTGGATTATAAATTGTTTTTAGATAATTTTGTATTAATCATTCTTTCAAAAAAAAATTTTTTTTCCGGTTTTTCGGTTTTATCTTTCAACATTTTTACAGTTATGATAAAAGAAAAATATAATAAAAATGAAATAACTGTAAAAAATAAATTCTTTTGGAATATGAAAATAAAAAATACTCTAAAAGGTTTTAATTGAAAAGAAATTAAAGGAAAAAAATAGACATAAAAATAAAAATTAAATGACAAATAATTGTCTTTACTTTGAAAAAACAATATAATTCTATTATTGAACTATTCTTTTTCATAATATAAAATATTTTTTAAAAATAATTTAATTATAATTCATATATTATTTTTAAGAGTCGTCTTCATTTTCTTCAAGATCAACTTTATCAACATTATCATTATTATTATTATCATAATTATCATTATTTTTAATCAAATTCCCATCATTTTCAGATTCTTCACGATAGTTTAACTCATTTTTATTATTATTATCTGATTCATTTTGACTATTATTTTGATTATTATCTTCATATTCATTTTCATTATTCTGTTCTTCTTCTCCTCCATTTTCATATTCTTCTTCATTATCATTTCTTTTACTATTATTATCTTTTATGTCATTTTCTTCATCAAATTCATCTTCATCATTTAAAAAACTTTTATCTTTTAAAGCAAAATCTAATATCTTTTCAATTTCTTTATTTATAGAATTAAATTTTTCAGTTATTTCATAATTTTTCACAAAAGTATCTGAAGTTTCTGTTGTGTGAGAAATTTTATCTTCTATATTACTTAAATTATCATAAAATTCATGAAACTCATCTATACTCATTTTATAACCTAATTTTTTTGAATTTTCACCGATTAAATATAATACATTGTTAATTTCTTCTTTATCATTTTGACTTTCATTAATTAATTCTTTAATTTTTTCTTCATTAACATCACCAATTTTATATTTATTTAGCAAATTTTCATATCTTTCATAAAATTGATCATATTTTCTTTGAATAATTTCTTTCCAAGAAGAAGTTTCTATGAATTTAGAATTTTGGAATTTTTCAAAATATCTTTTTGATATTTCAATATTGGAAGCAATATCATTTTTTAAACTATTAGCATAATTTTTAAGTGATTCAATAAAATTATTTATATTCACAGATACACTTTTATGTAATTCATGTTCTGATGAATTTTTACAATGATTACAAATAAATTTTTTACAATTTCTACAATAATTTGCAATATAATATTTACCACAAAAACATGAAAATAATTTTTTTTTAGGATCATTTTCTTCAATCATTTTATCATTTATCCTTAATTCTCTTTTTATTATTTTTGGAACTAATTTTATTCTTACAAGAGTCTTTTGACTAAAATGATCTCCTATTAAAAAAGAATTAAATTGAGATAAATCTTGATTTTGATATGTCAAACTTACTTCATCTTTTAATGGATAAAATACTTTTTTTGCTAAAGTTTTTATTTCTAAGATCTTTTGATATGGTTTCATATCTGTTGTTACTGTTCTGTTATTATATTCTAATATTATTTTTATATTTTTCTTAAATTGGGAGTTCATATTTTTTTATATTTTTTTTAATTATATTTTCAATAAATTTGAAACAGTTCAGAAAAAATTAAATTTTTTGAAAAAAATTAAATTTGAATTAAAATGGAAAATAATAATAATGAAAAAAGAGAAGGAGTTGTAATAGTATCAATGAGTAATTTATTTCATATTTTTGATAAAATTAGAAATCCTGAACAAAAAAAAAAACAAAAATCTGTTCCAGCATTAAAAAACCAAGAACCAAAAAAAAAAGCGATTCCAAAATTTAACAGTTCTGAAGAACCTTTAAAAGGACTTAATGAAGTAAAACAATTAAATACTGAACAAAGTCTAAAAAATTCTTCAAATCCAAATGATAAAAATTCTTTAGATAATAAAAATAAAAAAGAAAATAATAAAAAAATATGTGATTATTTTACAAATTTAGTTATTGTTTTATTTTTTATTTTAGTTTTAAATTGGTCATTTTTATGGATTTTATATTTTATTTTATCAGAACAAAAAAATAAATTTTATTGTTTTGATCCTTTAGGAAAAGAATTTAGAATCTGTTCAAAAATTGATTTTTGTGATCATCAAGGAATAACAAATTATATTTTCACTGATTCTATTTCTAATTATTCACTTTCTGAAGAATTAAAAAATGTTAATCAAAAGTATACAGATTTTTTTACAAGAGAAAGTGAAATTTTTACTTCTTTAAATAAAAAATTTTCAAGAACTAAACAAACTATAAGTTTTTTCAAAGTAATTATTACTATTACTAAAAATGAAAAATATCTTTTTTCTAATACTTTTAGAACTACTTGCGAATCTAACACACAAGACTTTATTCTTGTTTTATCATTAAGTATGATTATTGGAAATTTATTCTTTGGTTATCTTGCTGATATTTATGGTAGAAAAACAATTTTACTTATTCTATTATTTCTTCAAATTTTAGGTGGTTTTTTTTTATTTATTTATACTCATCTTATTTTAAAAAAAGGTGAAAAAAGTTCTGATTTCTTTTATAATAATGATTATCAAATGTTTAATTTTGAATATAATTATATGAGTGAAATAGTTACTTATATGGAGGAGATTAGTAATAAATATGATTTAACAAATTTAAATACTATTTATCAAAACCAATTTAATTCTATTAAATTTGAAGTTCTTTCAAGTACATTTATAAGAGAGTCCTATAAAAAAAATAAAATTTTTATTTTTTTCTGTCTTTTTCTTATTTTTTCTTCTCAATCTCCGATTAAAACAATTTCAATTGCTTATATAATGGAAAACGCTTTGACCAAAGATTCAATGAGTAATTATTTTTTATATATTAATTTTACATTTACAATTGGATTGGTAATTACATATTCATTAATTATTATTCTTAATTGCTTTCATATTCCAGTTTTAATAATTAGTATATTACAATTTATTTTATTTTTCATTGTTATATTTAGATTTTATGAAAGTCAAAGATTTAATTTTGAGTATTCATATTTTGGAAAAATTACTGAATTTACAGAAAATTATATAGGAAAAGAAAATTTGAGAAATTTTTATAGTGAAAAAATAAACGAACATAATAATAAAAATATAAATTCTCATGAAAAGAATTCATTCAAAGAAAATGAAAATACCAATAATTTTACAATATATTATTCTTTAACTTCATCAAAAATTCAAAGTGAATTGGAATTCGAAAGACAAAATTTAAATGCAAATATATGGAATACTAATCGTAAAGCAGAAAAAAAAAGAAAACTCAATCAATTTCAATTTTCTTTAGAAAAAGAAAATATAATAAGAAGACAAGAAATCTTATATAAACCAGTAAAAACTATAAATAAATTAATGAACAAAGAAAAACAAATAAGAAATCATTATTTAATCATTTATTCTTTTATAATATCAACCTCAATAATATGTGAATTAATTTTTGGAAAAATTACTTCAGTGATTTTTATTTCTAGAGAACAATTAGTTAAAAATAAATTAAATTTAATTTTCTCAAATATTTTTAATTTCTTTTTAACATCCTTTATAAGTCTTTATCCTGTTATTCATTATTTAGTTAAATATTTTGGTATAAGAGGAATATTATTCTTTTCTTTATTTATTATATTAATTTTTTCAGGTATATATGAATTAATATGTTCATTTTCAAGGGAACAAAAAAATTTAAATATATATGAATTTGATTCTATTCATATTTCTTATAGAGATCATCGGAGGGGATTAGTAGTATGCATTTTTTTAAATTTAATAGGAGCTATTGGTTTAAGGTATTGTTTATTTTTTTATTTAACAAAATTAACTAAAACTATTTATAGATGTTCATTTTATGGGAAATGCCAAACTTTGATGGATATAACTTTAATTATCTCTTTTGGAATAAATCAATATATAGAAAAAAATTTTTTATATGCATCTCTTTTTGCATTTATTGGTATTATTAATTCATTTTTTATTACTCATAATGATGATAGTCTAAACATTACTGAAATGAAAGAAATAAATTTTGATGAAGTGAAAATAAATAATCATAATAATTAATTTCTATTTATTTCATTATATAATTCTTAATTTTTTTAATAATACAAATATGAATTTTGGGTTCAAGAAAATTTATTTTAGAAAACAGTTTAATAAAAGTCCTTTTTTATCTAATTTATTAAATAAAAGAATTGAAAGTGAATTAAAAATTGAAGAAACAAAATTACAATTATTAATTGATGAAATCAAAAATAAATATTCTTTTGATAGAAATTATTTATTATTCAATCAACCAATTTCTGAATTATTACCTCCTTTATTAAGTAATAAATCAAATAGAAATAATTTAACAAAAAAGAATCATAATTTTTATATGAAAAACAATTTTGATTATAAAAAACAAATAAATAAAAGTTATTCTACTTCAAGATTAAAAAATACATATGATAATATTTTAATGAATGTAAAAAGTTTATTTAAGGCAGAAGAAAAAATCATTATGAATAAAAAGAAAATAAAAAAATTATATGGCAATACAAATTCAACAATCAACAATCTTATTATATAGAAATCAGAAAATAAAAAAAACATTTTTAATATTTGTTAAAAAAGCATAAAAATTTTCTATTTAAACCATATTTAACCTCTAATATCATAGACACAACTTTCATAAGTAGGAATCATATATTTAATATTAATGAAAGCATCATCTCCTCCGTTAAGTTCCATCTTTTCAAGGGTTTCTTGAATTAAATCTCCAAGAGTTTTCTTCTTCCTTTGTCCGTATTCAAATTCATCTCCTAAATTATGATTATAATTTCTATATAAATTAAATATGGGTAACAATTGTCTATAATAAGGAACAAGAGCTTCTCCTGCTAAATCTGAGCAAGTAACTAATTTTTGGATAACTTTCAATGCAACAGCAATAATATCAACATCTCTTGTATTTAAAGCAGTTTTCAAAGGCAAAATTAATTGAGGAATAATTTTAACAATATTATCTTTTACATGGTCTAATAAATCAAAAGTACCTCTAATAGCAATGAATCTATAAGGATCAGCAACTTCTCTGATTCCATCAACAAAAATAGGAAGATATAATTGATAATTAAATTTATCGAAAGATTCATCTTTCCATTTAATAGTAGTTCCTCTTTCATGCTTCACTAAAACTGGTAAATCTCCTCTATCATAATGTAATCTGAAATCAGAAACTGGAATTTTTCTTGGTCTGAATGCTCCTGCCTTTGGTGGCTTATCAGTTGTAGGTTTATCTAATGATGAAAAAGCTGTTGTGGTTGCAACTTTTTTTCTTTTTGAATCAGGGAAATTTGATACAGAATTTGCAACTTGGTGATTTTCAATATTTACTAAATTATAATCTGAATTTTTCTTTGGTAAATAAGATTTTGGGAAATCTCCGAATGGACTGTTATGAAGAGGAGGAGCATATGGAGATTTTAAAGGAACTTTTTTTCCACCATATTTATTTAAGCAACGCTTTAATGCATCTTCAAATAATAATTGGGAAGATGGGTTTAATTCATAACGAATTGTTGCTTTTTTTCCTTTTTGATGGGTATTACTCTTGTCTTCATCTGAACCTTGCATTTTTCGGTTATGGTTTTTATTATTATTTATTTTAATTATACGGTTAAATATTTTTTTTTTATTTAATATATCTAATTAATTGTTTATAAATTAATTAATAAAAAATACACATTCCCTAAAAATGTTAGTATCTATTGG
>JAEEGK010006695.1_pt1 | contig 27654 bp, 20 predicted proteins | sample 8958771 | NCBI WGS metagenome assembly JAEEGK01 (sample SAMN16246547, study PRJNA631951) | gut metagenome | biome: gut microbiome; feature: rumen; material: SC-attached | host: Bos | place: Iran: Karaj | collected 2018-10 | reverse complement strand
AATATTATAAAAAATTAACTGAATCTCTTTTAAAGTTTAAAAAATCAATTTCACCTTCACCCAATATTATGGGAGATTTTGAAGAAGAAAAGCAAAATTTTTTTTTAATAAAAATAAATTTAAAAATATTATATGATACTCCATATTTTTTTTTTAATCTCACTGAAATTTCAAATACAATAATTTCTCCTATAAAAAGGAGTTCATATAATTTTGATTCATTTAGTAATACTAATTTACCTATTTTACCACATAAAAAAATAAGTCATCCTAGTTTTTTTAATCATTCGAGTAAAATGAATTTAACTCAAAATAATATTTCAAACACTCTTACAGTATCTATGAATAATAACATAAGTGGAAAAAAAAATTATGTTAAAAAAGTTTCAATTAAAGAAAAGATTTCTGTTATTTTTCCCACTCCAACGAATGAATTATCTATATCTCCACCTGAGAATATTGAAGAAAAGCATGATAAAAAAGAAGTTGAAAATAGAGTTGAAATTAAAGAATTTAAAAAATTTGAATTATTAAATTTTATTCTTGTGATTTTACTAATGTTTTCCCTTGTAATATATATCATTATAATATATATTCAAAATAATATGATAATAACTGCTCATTGGATTTTTAAATGTCTATTTTATAATTATTATCAAAGAGATAAATTATTAATAATTTTTTCATCCATTTTATCTTTATCATTTAAATTTTCAGATTTTTGGAAAAACGATAAAAACACAATCGAAGATTATAAAAATTTAATTATAAATAATTCATTAATTTATGATGAATCTTTTCACTTATTTTATGAATATTATGTTAAACATAAAAATATTATTGGAGAAGAATATAAAGAATTATTAGAAGAAAGGAATTTTAGTAAAATTCAAATTAATTATGAAAATAAGGTTTACAAATCAGATTATCTCTCTCAAGCTCAATATGCTTTTAGATATGCTTATAATTTAGGTTCTTTTGATGATGATGAAAATATTAAATATGATGTTGATATGATTATATTTGATAAATATTTAATTAATTTAGAAAATGAAGTTAGATCTTCTTTTGGTGTTGAATCTTTTTTTTTAATGGCAAATTATGAAACTGAATTTAAATATTATTTCAATTCTTTTCAAATTTCTCTTGAAAATTGCTTTGAGTATTTTTCCAATAAGAAAAGTCAAATTTATTTAATTTTAGAAATTTCTGGAATTGTGATTTATTTAATTTTTTTCATTTTTGTGGTTGTCTTTCTTCATTCAGAAAATAGAACAATTTTTTTAAATGTTTTGAATATGTTTATTGATTTTACACAAGAAGGAGATTACTCTTTTAAAAATCAAATAGATAATTATATAATAAAAAAAAAAATAGAAGATTTTATAAGCTTGTCAAACTATTTTAATTTTAAAAATTTAAAAAGATATAATACAGACATATATGAAACTATCAACGGCAATAATTCTAGAACAGAAACACACAAAACATTTTCAAAAAAATCAACTACAAAATTAAAAAGTTCAAATATATTACTAAATTTAAATGGAAATAAAAATAGTATATTTAAAGAATCAAATACTGGTGAAAGTTTACTAAATAATATAACAAAAAAAAATTCATCTACAAAAAATTTTTCAAAATTAAAAAGAGCTCCAACAGAAAAAAAAATTTCTATGAATAATCAAAGTTCAACAATTCAAAATTTAAAAAGTAATATAAATATAGAAGAAAATATTACAGAAGAAGAAATGGAATCTGTTACAACATCAAAAATATTGATTTATATGAAAAATCCTGGAATAAGAAAAATAAAATATTTTTATATTTTAATAGGAGTTTTCCTGAGTTTAATTGTGATTTATTTTTTCCTAAAAATTGAATATTCATTTTCTTATATCAAAGATATAAAAAACATTTTTTCAGATTTTGGTCAATTAACTTATAAATATACTTTAGCTTATTATTATTATAATTCATTAAGAGTTTTATTAATTTCTCAAAATAATGGTAGGGAAACAGTTTTTAATAATTATTCAATTATTTTAAATGAAATTTCTGTGAATAATCAAAAAATTTTAAATCAAAGAATAAAAGATTTTAAAGAAACAAATGATTTATATTCTATATTAAAAGTTCCTTGGAATGAAACCTCAATAAGAGAAAAAATTTGTGGTGTAAATTTGAAATGTTTATTTATTTTAGAAACAGAAAAAGAATCAAAATTAGTTACTGATGGTTTATTAATTGCATTAGATGCTATTTTTCAAAAAATATTGAATACTTATAATGATTATTTGCTAGGTAAGAAGGAATATAGTCAAGAAGAATTAATTAAAAAAGTAATAGATAATGAATTTCAATTAATGGAAACTACTTTAAGTTTTGTTATTAATATTGTTCAAGAATTAGTTTATTCTGGATTTATGAATGATGAAGATAATATTAAAAAAAATTTCCAATCACAAATTAATTTATTTAATATTATAGCAATTTTTTATTGTATTGTTGTAGGTAATGTTGTTATTTTTGGAATTTTAAGGAATTTAAAATATAATTCTCAATTAATTGGAAAAGGATCTGTCAGAATTAATAAAGCTTTTTGCTATATTAAACAAAAAAATCTAGGAAATAAAATTAAAAGAAGTGGTACTAGCACCACTATAACTATTATTTAACATAATTTTTTTGTTTATTTGGGAATTATGTTTTAAAAAATTTTATAATTTTAACTTGATTAGTAAAATAAATTTAACAAAAATTAATTGATTGACTTTATTTGATATTATTTTTAAATAATTATTAAATCTAAATTTAAAAATATATTTTAATTTATAATTAAAAATAAATTTATTGAATTTATAGGACAGGGAAAATAATTTTATATTTTTTAAATTCCTTAAAATTTTTAAAACAATTAATTTTCTTTCATCCAAATAATATATAATTATTATTTATTCTGATTAATAATTATTTATTATGAAGAAATAATAATTAAAATTTCAAAAAAAGTTTAAAATTTATGAGTTTTCTATCTTTTTAAATGTATTAATCATTTTGAAATTCTTGAGAATTTTGCTCTCCTTTTTTAATAATAAAAAATATATTTCAAAATTTAAAATCTTTTGTATCAGGAATCATGGGAATCTCAAGAAAGTAATGGAATTATGTCGTCGAAGAAGTTGATATTTGATGATTATATATTGTATGAAAAAAATTTGAAAATTTAAATTTTCAATTGACTTGCATAATTCATTTACTATTAAATCAATTATTAAAATATTTATAAATTAAAATAATAAATTCTTTATTTAAATTGTTTATATTATCTTAATAATTTATAAAATAATTAATTATATTATATATGAATTATTATATACATTCTACATCTTTTAATTTAAATATAAATTAGAAAATAAAAAATTAATTATTTTTCTTGTTCAACAAATTTTCAAATAGAATTTTAATAATATTCTTCTTTTTTTCATTAGAGGAATCTTCACTTATTTTCTTATTTATTAAGTAAATATCCCTATAAATAATATTAAAAATTTGAATAATATCAAAAATTTTAAAGACGCTTTTAGCAGCATTATTCATTGTAACAGGATCTAGAATTGTTGGAATACTTTCTAAATTATAACAAAATATAAAAGGATTATTTAATTTTGCATTAATTAAAATTTGGTTGAAATCTATAACTGTAGTATAATAAAATAAAAAATCAATTAATAATTCTCCAGGAGAATCAATTTTATTATTAGTTATAACATTCCATTTTGTAAAAGAATAAATTAAAAGAAATAAAACATATGAACTCATTCCTCCTTTATATGTTTGATTCATATTTTTTTCACACAAACATCTTTTTAAAATTTTTATAACATCCTTAATATAAGGATAATTTATTAGTGACTTTTGAATAAATTTTATTTGTTTATGATTTATTGCATTTATAGTTATATCTATTCTGATTTTATCTATTTCTTTTTTATCAAAAATATAATTTTTATAATATTCACTATAATGAATTTTATAATATATGGAATTGATTTGTTCATTATTTAATTTTAAAGGATTAATTACTAATTTTATTACTGGAACTGAAGCTGAAAGAATAGGAAATATATTATCAAAAATATTAAAATAATTATTAGTTAGTTCTTTTATTAATAATGAAAAACAAATTTTATCTTTTGATGAAATACATAAATCAAGATCAGAACATTCAATATCTAATTTATATAAACTTGAACCATAAATTTCTAATTTTGAATTAGGATAAATTTTATTTGTAATTTCTCTTAAAAATTCATATATTATTATTTTTATTTGATGAAGATAATTTAATAAAACTTCTTGTTCTGAGATTAAATTTGAAATATCATTATTTAAATTATCAAAAAGATAAATTAAAGGATTATGATGTAACAGAAATTGACTTTCATATAAAAAATTATTATTAAAATTATTATTCAAATTAAAAATACTGATTTGACTATTTTTTACTGAATCACTACTAGTTGAAGAATTATTTGATGAAGAAATAGTTAATGAATTTATATGAGAAGGTATTGAAGATAAAAAATTAATGTTATTTGTATTATTTAATTTATCAATTTTAATTTCTGAAAATGAAGAAATTATTTCTTTATTCTTTGGAGAATATTCTTGAATTTTTTCCTCTTTATTAATAATATTTAAGTTATTATCTTGATTTATTTCTTTTTTTTCATTTGATTCTATTTTTAAATCATTTTGTTGAATATTATTGTTTTTATCTAAATGTTTTTTGTCTTTTTTTATAGTATCAAATAAGAAAAATTTATTTTTTTTTATTTTTTTCTTTTTCTTATTTGAATAATTTTTAAATCCATTATTTTCATTATTTTTTTCATTTATAATTTTATTGTTTTCTTTTTCAAAACTTTTTTCTACACTAATATTAATTAAATCAAAAATAAAATCTTTTAAAATTAATGTAATTTTAGCTAAATTTTCTTTTTCTTCTTTTTTTTTTTCTTTTTTTTTTTTCTTTTTCTTTTTATTTTTCTTTTTATTCTCATCGAAATCATTATTAGTTATTAAATCATCAGCAATTTTTTGAGTATAATCATTATAAATTTTTTCGAAAATTCCTCTACATAAAAAATCATCATAAGTAAATAATTTTTTAATATGGAATAAAGTAATCATTTTAATTAATTCTTCATTACTCATTTTATCAAATCCAAAATATTTTTCAACATTATTTTTGATTTCCTCTAAACTTTGATTTTTATTAAAATATAAAGGATTAGAAAACCAACCAGAAATATTATCAGTATCAATTGTTGAATATTTTTGAATAAAATTTTCTAAATCTTTATTTTCATACATTTCTTCAATTAATTCGCCAATTTTAAAATAATAAAATTTATAATCACTAATTCTATTTAAATAATGTATCATAATTTTACTTTTATCAAATAGTTCTTTTAAGTAACAACTTGATAAAATATCATCTATATTTTTATTACTATAACTTGTTATAAATCTGACTGAAATAACTTGTTCAAATAAACCACAAAAATATTCACTTATTGTAAAATAAGTTCCAATATTATTCGAAGAATTATGATCACAAATCCATTCTGGTAATTGGAAATTTGAAAATTTTGTTGGAATTTTAATTGGAACAGTAAAATATTGTTCATTGCTTATTTTTCCAAAATAATTTTGAAATAATTCTCTATCATTTAAAACACTTTCACTTAATGTAAAATAATTTGAATAATTATCTAAATTTTTTATAGGTGATTCACATTGATAAAATTTTATTTCATTTAAAAAACCTTCTAATATTAAATTTTGAGGAGTTTCTTCATTTGATTTAGAATAAAAAAAAGATATATTTTCATTATCTTTTAAGGATGAAGAATCTTCTTTTTCTTCTTTTATTATAAATTTTGTGTTTTTATTATCTTTATGACTCATATATAATTTATTCATTATATTTGTATATCTTTTATTCTCTACACAACAAATTATCATTCTTGTTTCTAAATCATATGAAAATAACCAATCTAAAACATGTTTTCTATATTTAACAAAAAATTTTTTATCTTTTTGAATCTTGGTAAATGCTATTGAATATTTTGACGTAATTTTTTGATAATATTGAATTTTGCTATTTGATAAGCAATTATTTGATAAATTTTTATGAGATATATTCATTTATTTAATATTTTTATTAAATTCAAATGATAAATATATATTTTTATTATTTTTTTTTTCCTTTTTAAGTGTCATAATAAATTTAATTACATTCAATATACTTTTGAATCAAATATTTATAAATTTTATTTAAGATTCTTTGATATATAATAAATAGCATTGTTTAAAATTTTAATTACTTTTTTTTGAATTTTTTATTTTTATTTATTTTCATTTTTTCTTATTTTGATGATTATTTTTGTTAATTATTGGTAATGATAATTTTTGATTTTTTATTTTTTTATTCGAATATAGGAATGACAATGATGACAATTATAATAGTAAATACCTTTTTAAAATTAGTTTTCTGAAATAGATGAACATCAAAGAAAAGATGAATATTTAGAAAAAACAAGTAATCATATGAAAAATGTAAAATCATATAACAATAAAAAAATAGTATTTTAAATTAGAATTATATTTTAATATTACATCCTTCTTTTTATCAATAATTTCAAATAATTGGGTATATCTTTTAATATCTGGGATTAGTGTTATTTATAATATTTATTCTTTATATTCAAAAAATTATTCTTTTTCATTAATTATTGGAAATCATAAAGAAAATTATAATTCAACAAGTAGAATTAGTTTCTTTTATAAAATTAAATTTATATATTACACGGTTTCATCATTTATTGCTTTCATAATTACTATTTTATTTTTTGTCAATGTTACAATGGATAAAGACATAGATTTAAGTTTTATTAAATTATTTTAAATATTATTGTAGACTTTATTTCAATTAATCTAGTATAATTAAACGAAAGTAATTAATTTTAAGAAAATCTTTCAATAAAACTCTTTCCCAGTTAAACATAAAAAAATTTATTTAAAAGAAAAATAATATATTTTAAAACCAATTAATAAATAATTAATTTCATTGTTTGGACAAATAAATTTTTAAAAGATATAAAAAATATTTTTTCATTTAATTCAGGATAAACACAAATTTCATAATTTATATATCCATTCTTCTTTTAAGTTAGTTGAAGAACTTAAAGCATTATCATTTTTATAAAAAATTGATTTTTCATTTATATATTCCTTTCTTTTTAAAAAGAATCAAAGAAATTATAATTAAATTAATTTAAAATAAAAAAGAAATTGAAAAGGAAAGAATTTAATTTATATATGAAAATAATATTTTTAATTTGAAATTAGGCCTATAATAACAAAATGTTATTAAAAGTTTTTGAAGTAATTGTTAAACAATCACACATTGAATATTTCATCATATGATTAATAGAAAAAAGGAAAGAATGATGAAAAATGAAATTCATAATGTTTTGATAAAAATATAATGAGTTATTTATTATTTATAAAATTTTTAAATCAAATGAAATCAATCTAAAAACTTATTTTTATTTAAATTCAAAAATAAAAATTAAATAAAAATCATATATAATAAATGTCCGAAATAAATATAAAAAATTTAATAATTGGAGATATAGAAACTGAGAACATAATAGGAGAATTTTCTTTAAGTTCATCTCAAGAATCAAATAAGGAAATAAATGCTCTTTTTTCAAAAATGTTAAAAAAAAAGGAAAATTTAAATATAGGAGGAAGAAATAAAATAAATTCTAAAGGTGAATGCTATTATTATACAGTTATCTCACCATCATATCTTTATTTAATTTTAGTATTAGAAAATTATCCTGAAAGAATAGTTTATAAATTAATTGATACAATTTCTGAAGAAAAAATTCCTTTAATGGTAAATGAAAAAACCAATAAATTAAATTCTCAAGGAAAACAATCCTTAAATAAATTAATTAATGAATATCAAAATTATAAAAAAATCGATAAAGTCTCTGAAATTCAAAATGATGTTAATGAAATTAAAAATGAAGTGAAAGAAAATATTAAAAATATGGTTAATAATGTAGAAGATGTTAAACAATTAGAAATTAAATCTGATAATTTGAAAAATGATGCTTCTCAATTTAAAAAAAATTCTGAAAGTTTAAAAAAAGAAACTTTTTGGATGAATTGTAAATTTTGGATTATAATTTTTGGAATTATTTTAATTTTAGTTGCTGTTTTACTTTTAATTCTTACGACTGATGTTTTAATTTGAGTTTTTTATTTAATTATTTTAAAGATTTATATATTATTTTTAATCAAATATTCTTTAAACTAGCAAAAAATAAATTACAATGTAAAAAAATCCTTATTAAAATATTTCTTTACTAAGTTCTTTCATTTCATTTTAAAATGATAATTATTCACAGGATATAAAATTGGATTTATATTAAGACTGCTTTTCCCTATATTATAATTTTTTTCAGAATCTATTAAATTATAAAATAATTTTACAAGGATTATCTCCATTTTCAACATATTGAATATTTTTTTTTGTAAAATTTTTTTTATTATTACTATTATCAATAAAATAGTTTTCAAATTTTATTTTAGGAGTCATTATTACACTGAAACTCTTATTCTTTTTTAAATTATTATTTTTATTCTTTTGAAAAATTTTAGAATGATAAAATAAATATTTTTCTTTTTCCATTATTCTTCTTTTATATTTTTCTAAATCAAAAATATTGTTCTTTGAAAAAGAAGAAATTTGGTTGTCACTATCTTTACTGTTATTATACCTTAAATTATTAAAATAATAATTATTGTTTATAAAAGAATTATTAATATAATTTTGGTATTTATTTTCATTATTATAAGAAGGATTTAATTGATTTTTATATTCTTGAAAAGGATTATAATCTTTTCCAAGAAAATAAAAATCATTAAAATTATTTCTATGTTCAATATAATATTTATCAATTGGTTGTGGATTTCCAATATATTTTTTACTAAAATATTCATTTGCATTTCTTACTCCTTTAAATTCTTGTCCAATTTTTCCAGTTAAATTATCTGGATTGAGATTTGAAGCTGGATAAAATGTTGGTTTATATCTTCCATTTTGAACTGCGTAATTTATATATTCTTCTAATTGTCCTACATCTAACTTATTTTGATTAAATAAATTATTTTGCATTTTTTTATTTAATTTTTATTAAAAATTCAAATTATAAGAAAATTTATGTGATTTTAATTTTTATTGAAATTAATAACATTAATTTTTTCATTTTAAATAATATCCATAAACTATTATCTAAATTCAAACCTTTTTATATTTTATCTCTATATTTATATATAAAATAATTATAAATTTATAATAAAGAAACAACATTTATAACCTTCTAATAAATAATAATAATAAAAAGTTATTTATCAAAATAAATAAAGAATAAAATGAATAATAGTAAAATTCATTTTTTTAAAATTAAAAAAAGAATATAGACTAATTAAAAAATTAGGAGAAGGGACATTTTCTGAAGTTTTCAAAGCCCAATCTTTAAAGACAGGAGAATTTGTAGCAATAAAATGCATGAAAGAAAATTATAAAAATATAGAAGCAGTAAATAATTTAGCAGAAGTTCGAGCATTAAAAAGATTATCAACCCATAAAAACATAATAAAACTTTTGGAAGTATTATAGTAAAATATATATATTATATAAATTTTTTATAGTGATGAACCAACTGGGAAATTAGCTTTAGTATTTGAATTAATGGAAAAAAATTTATATGAAGCAATAAAAGATAGAAAACAATTTCTCCCAGAAAAAAGAGTAAAAAATTGGATGTATCAAGTATTAAAATCATTAGATTTTATGCATAGAAATGGTATATTTCATCGTGATATTAAGCCAGAAAATATATTATTAAGAGATGATAATGTTAAATTAGCAGATTTAGGTTCTTGTAAAGGAATATATAATAAACCTCCATTCACAGAATATATTAGTACTAGATGGTATAGATCACCAGAATGTTTATTAACGGATGGATATTATAATTATAAAATGGATATTTGGGGTTTAGGTTGTGTTTTTTTTGAAATGTTAACTTTAGCTCCTTTGTTTCCTGGTGATAATGAAATTGATCAGGTTAATAAAATTAATGAAATTATAGGCTCTCCAAGTAATGAATTATATCAAAGACTAGTTCAATATTCTGCTCATAGTGAAGATTTTGATTTCGATTATCAAAAAGGTACTGGATTTAAACAATATTTAAGACATGTTTCTAATGAATGTATTGATTTAATTAAAAATATGCTTATTTATGATGCTAATAAAAGATATACTGCTAAACAATGTTTATCTCATGTTTATTTTAAAGATTTAGTTGAACAAGAATTAAAATTAAGTAAAATGTCATTAATTAATTTTAGACAAAATTTAAATAATGCTATGATAATGAGTATGAATGATTCTTCTTTTATTAAAATTGATGAATCCCCACAACTTATTAATATTAAAACTGTTGGGAAAAATAATAATAATGATGTTTATTTACCTGAAATAAAAATGAAAAAAAGTCATAATGAAGTTTCTAAATATGATGATTCTCCTCCTGGAATAAGTTCTAAAAGAGATTTTATATATAAATTACCTATTATTGGGAATAAATTTAAATTATGGGGAGAATCTAATTTTATTAATTCTAATGATTTTAAAAGATCTATGAGACAAAATTTATCTAAAGATAATATTGAAAAAATGATAAATACTCAATATGATAAAAAAAATAGTTATAATGCGAAAAAAACAAAAGAATTTAAAAAAAATTATGTTAGTCCTTATTCTAGGAAAACAATTGCTAATAATTTTTATCTATGATTTTTTCAATATTAAATAAAATATATTTTTTTAATCAATCAAATCAATTTTTACATTAATATTTTTTATAATTTATAATATTAATTGATTGATATAAATGGTTTGTGAAACTTTTATTTTTATTTAATTTTATTTTATTTATTTTTTCAACAGGAGGAAAAAAATATTTTTTTTGTGAATTTTCTTTATTATAATGAATTTGTCTTTGAATTTTATGTATTATATATTTTGGATATGAATAATTTGAAACTCCTCTCATAAAAATAATTTTGGCTTTTATTTCAGCTAATTGTTCATCAACTTGTTTTTTTTCTTTTGCAATATTTATTGTTTGTCTTCCTTTATTATATAAATATAGATTTAATTTTTTAACTCTTTCATTGAATTTGTTTTCATCTTCAGCATAAAGTAAATTTAATTTATTATTTATTAACTCTTCTTTATGAACTGGAAATATTTTATTAAAAATTTGTTTGTAAATATATTTAACGTTTTCGTAATTTTTATTTTGTTTACTATTTTTTTTGTTCATTAGTTTTAATTCATAATTTATATTGTTTATACTTAACACTTCCTTTTTCTTATTTGGAAAAAAATAATTTTTCCTTTCATTTTCTTCTAATTTATTATTATTTTCATCATAAAAAAACCCTATTGATGAAGTTCCATATTTATTATTTTTTATTTGAGAAAAAGGAAATAATATTTTTTTATAAAAGCAAATTGAATTATTTCTTTTTTTATTAACATTATTATTTTCAGTCTTGTTTAAAATTGAACTATTATTTGTATTTTCTTTGTTTCTATTACTTTGAATAAATGAATTTCCCTTTTTCATTTTTATTTTTTTTATTAAAAAAATAATTAAATAATTAATCCTTTATCAATTTGTATTTGAATATAAAAAAAATTACCTTTCAAATTTAATTTTACTTTTTGAGAAAAAATAAATGTTCCATCTTTAAATTTCTCCTATCCCATTATTTTGTCAATAAAATCAACAAATTTTTTTTACTCGTTATTTTTTTTAAATTATATTTGTTGTTGTTTGTGTTTTGTTTTTTTTAATCAATAAATATTTTTGGTTTACTTAAATATCAAATTATAAGGAAAATTCAAAGTTTTCTAAGATTTAACTAAAAAACCAAAATAAAATAAATAACTAAAATTATGTTAAATATATAAATTATATAATCAAAAAAAATAAATTATCAATATACAATATAAAATATTAAAACATTTATTTTAGCGCTTTTTCAAATATTTAAGATTTCTCAATTTAAATTTGTTCCTAGTAAAATTATCAATTCCTTCATCAATATCTTCAAAAACTTTATCAAAAGCATATTTCAAAGTTTCATTATCACTTTCAACATCATCATCCATATCAGTTACTTTTAAATTTTTCTGCCATTTTTTATTAAATCCAATATCCCTATCAAAAAAAATTCCAAATTTCACTGTATTATTTTTATCATTTATATTACACCCATTAATTATTTTAGTTTTAAAAAACAATTTCTCACTTTTATAAAGTTTATTTGATGAAAATATTTTTTTCTTTCTTTTATTAATAAAATAATCGTTGTCATTTATAAAAGAATCTCTTTTGATAATATTTTTATTGAATTTTACTTCATTTGTTATATAATCAAAATATTTTCCTCCTAAACTTCTTGAATTTTCAAACTTTCCATCTTTAATAAATTGACATAATCTTATTTTATAATTTTCATCATCTTTATAACAATAAGGAAGAAATTTATGTATTGGAGAACTACATTTGAATTCAGCAAAACAATTAAAAACTAAATTAAAATCTTGATAATTTAATTTATAAGATGAATTTTCCTTTGAACCATATAGATTTTCTTTTCTTATGTCACTTAATGTTATTTTCTTTTTTATAAATGGAAATGTTATTTTTTCACTTGCATTTTTATTTGCATTTATATTTTTTATTTCTGAAGAAATTGAACTTTGATCTTCTGAAAGGGAATATTCAAATTTTACATATTCTTTTTTTTCATTTGAGATTTTTGATTCGCTAGAAAATTTTCCATTTAATTTATTAAGAGTAATTATTTTTCCATTTATTAATTTGGAATTCTTTTTACTTGATTTTGATGAAGAATTATTTAATTTAATGAAACTTTTTTTTTGAGTTGATTGAGATTCGTCATTTATTAATTTTTTGTTTAAATTTTCTAAAAAAATTTTCTTTTGATTTATATTTGTATTTCCATCAGCAAAAACTCTAGAAGAACTCATTTGTTAAGTGAATATTTATAATTTTTAACTGATTTTTCTCGATTAAATATTTTTAAAAATTTTATTAATTAATTTTTCTTTTTATAAAACAAAAAAAAATCGAAGGAATTATTAAGAAAGAGATATATAAAATTTAATTGAAAACTTAATTTTTCCTTAATAAAGAAAAAAATATATATGAAAAAATATAATCTTGGTTTAAGTAATTTATTTGTTTTTCAAAAAAATAATAATTCTTTTCAAAATAAATTTGTTTCTTTAACTAGAATCTTGGTTTGAAGTTTTATTTATATTTTATTTATGTTTTTATGATTATTTATTTTTTATACAGAATAAGTTTAAAGTTTATAGGAAATTTTTTATTAATTACTTTACAAACTTTACATTGATTTATTTTTCCGCAATCTCTTATATTTATAAAAATTATAATTTATAGAATCTTGGTTTATTTGGTTATTTTTTTTAAAATAATTTTTCATTTTAATACCATCAATTTTAATTTGTTTTTCAAGTTTAATCATATCTTTTTCATTAACCTCTTCCCCAAAACTAGTTCTTCCTAATTCACAGTTAATTTCTTTAATTGTTTGATTAAAAGATTTATAAACAGAAATCTTAGAATCACTTCTACTTTTATTATAATCTTTATTATAAAACATTATATTATTAAAATTATATCCATAAAAAATATCATTTTTTCTTTCTTCAAATTCAATTATATGAGGTTTTGCTTCAATATTTTGAATTTTTTCAAAATTAATATTTAATTTATATTTTTCATAATTATTTTTTTTAAGTAAAAGAGGCAATTTTTTGAAATTTGAACAACAATTTGTTAAATCAATTGAATTTCTTCTTTTTAATCTAATTGAAATTTTAGGTGTTTTAAATAAATTTATTGTACCATAATTTTTATGCATTTCTAATTCTTTTTTTTTATCTTTTGAAAAAATATTTGTCATTGATAATGAAAATTTATTCTTTTTTATTCTAGGATCTATATGATGAATAATTTCACTTGTAACATTTAAAAAATCTTCTTTATTCCTTTTTTTCACAGTTAATGTTTTTTCTTTTTTTTGTGTATTTAAACTAGTTTTCATATTAATAAAACATGGAATAATTTTAAATTTATACCCTTTTATTTTAATTAATGAAGAATAAAAAGTTGAAAAATCAATATAAGAATCTTTTTCAAATTTTTCTTTTAAATTACCAGGAGTTAAAAATAATAAATTTTTTGCTTCTTTTATTTTTAAAGTTGTTATTGATTGAGTTAAAACCGAAGATCCAGTATGAATTGGTGATTCTTCTTCAGAAAAAATATAATTTACAGTAGAAATTAATTTTATTAATTCATTTTTATTAATCAAACCATCATCATCAATATCAGTTAATTTAAATAATACTCTTATTTTTTCTTTATATTCACATTTCATATATATTGTTAATCCACATGTTAAATTATATATATTAACTATATCTTCTTTTGTTAATTTTGTTATATAAAAAGATTCTTTATTTCCTATCATCCAACATTTTATTATTTTAAATCTATTAAATATTAATTCAAATAAATTTGAAAAAATATTATTTCTTTCCGGGAATAATTCTTCCATTATTTGAATATAATGCTTATGAGTTATATTTTCTTTTATTCTATAATAATTTAATTGTTCAGAGAGAATTAATATTATATTTGGATTTAACCTCTTTTCAAATTCAATATAAATTCTATCTTTTATTTTATCTCCCAAATGAATGGTTGACATATTTTTTAATTGTCTAATTAATTAATTTTTATATTATTTTTTAAACCTTAAATATTAATGAAATTTGTTTGACTATAATAAAATATATTAACTTCTTTAGTTAAATTTCTAAGATAGAAATTTTTATTTAAATAAAAATTTTTTTTATATTTTTAGTATATATTTATTTATTTTTAAATTTAAAAGAAATAAAATAACAAAATTTTTATCCCAAAATGATTTATTAAATAAATATTTTTTAAATAGGAAAATAAAACGTTCAATGAGAATCTTTAAATAAATATAGATGTAATTAATTAAAAAAATAATTTATATAAAGTTTAATTGATTTATTTAATAATGTACAATGATTCCTTTGGAATTAAATCACATAAACAAATTAACTTTCAAAATTTCAAAAAAGAGATTCTAAAAAAATTAATGGAAATTTGTATTCTTTCAGATTCAGAAGCTCTATTAACAATTGTAAATCCAGAAAATAAATATATAGTTTTTTCTTCAACAAAAACTTCAAAACATTTTATATTTAAATATTTATCAAAAGGATTTGAAAATAATATTGTTGAAAATTATAATTTGAAAGATGTAACGATAATTTATTTAAAATATAGTATAAACAATTATTCAATGAAAATTTAATTCAATATGATGAAAAAGAAATTGATCAAAGATATGAAAATCAAAATTCAGAAAATACATTTTTAAAAAAAAATATGCAAAATAAAGACAAAGATGTTGAAATGGGATGGTTATATTATTGTGGATTATCTGATATGGATGTAAATAATTTAAATAATGTTAATTTAAATAATAAAAGAAAAAGAGATTTTCAAAAAAATAATGTTTCAAATTTTGAGTTGGATGATGATTATGAATCAAGTTGGACAAAATATGTTGGAATTGATAGAGAAACTAGAGAAAAATTAAAAAAAAATCAAATGTCAAAAATAAAAGAACAAATAGCTAATAGTAATAAACAAAATGAAGATTATTATTTAAGAGATAATTCATTTAAAGATATATTAACAGATGAAATGATTAAAAAAAAAATTGAAAGTTTAAAACCAAAAAATAAAGAAGAAGATAATTTTCTAACAAATAATGATACACCAATTTTTTCAGTTAAATCTGGAAGAAATAATAAAAATAATAAAAATAATAATGATAATAATAATAATAATGAAAATAATAATAATAGTAATAATTTAAATTTTAATAATAATGATGATAGTACTGAATCCGAAGGAAATAATCGGGGGGGTTTTGATATTCCTAATAAAAATGTGAATGATCATATAGAAATTCCAATTAAAAATGTTGATTTTAATTTGGAAAAAGAAAATCAAAAAGAAAATAATAATGTGGAAGATAGTGATATGAAAAAGAATAATATTAAAGATAATACAAATATTAATCAAGATAATGTTCATTTAAATGAACATTTAAATTTAATATCAACTCAGAAAATTACTTTCCCTGGTTCTTATAGAGCAATTAAAATATCAACCCAGTCTCCAATTCAACGAAATATGAATAATCAAATTGAAAAAAAACAAATTTTTCAAGTCAGTTCAATGGGTAAAATGAAAAATGAAAAAAAAAATGAATTTGACACTCCAACAATAATGAATAGTTTAAATGAGCTTAATTCGAGTCCAAATAGTCCTATTAACATATATAAAAGATTAACCCAAACTCCAAGTTTATTTAGTAATCATAGTGAGTTTAAAGATGATCTTCCACAATTTAAATTAGATAATATTCCACCTTTATCAAATAATGATATATCAATAACAAATAATGAAATGAAAGAAACTTATCTTAGCAAAAATTTAATTTCACCAATATTAAATCAAAATAATTCTATTATAAATAATAATAATATAAATGTAATTTCGAATAATAATAAAAATATGAATAATAATAATACTAATAATACTAAACAATTAAATGAGCAAAATAATGTTAATGAAAATGAAGATGAAAATATTGAATCAAATAATCCTTATAAAAGTAAAATTATTATATCTAAGAAAGATGGTAAAATTGTTATTAAATCTATTCCAAATAATCATCAAGAAATTGAATAAAAAAATATTTGTTATTTTATATAATTCTTCAATAATATAAATGAATATTTTAAATGAATAAAATAGAAATTTTAAATTTAATATTATTGATTTAATTTAAAATCAGTGTTTTCTTTATCATTAAATTCTTATTCTATTTTTATTCCTTCTATTAATTTATTTAAAATATGTTTTGTATTTTGTTGAATCTGAGTTTTATGATTATTATTATCAAGTAAAACCTTTGAACTTTTATCATATTGTTTTTTACTTTTTGTTGCATTTAAAGAAGAGCAATATTTTGGACAAATATAAGAAAAATTAGTTAATGATATAAAAAATTTTGAAGTATATTTCGAAGAAAAAATTTTTTTGATAATATCTTTTTTTGTTAAGTTCATTTCATTTTTTTTTGAAAAAATAACTGACTCTTTATTACAAAAAGCTAACATTTCAGTTTTTGTTATTTTATTTATAATACTCTCAGGAATTAAAAAAATCATATCAATAATTATACTTAAAGATTTAACATATTTATTTGAAATTTTTAAGATTAAAATGAATTTTTCAAATGAAAAATTTTTTAAATTTTTTTGAGTTCCTATATATTGAATTAATATAATCCAAAATTTATCTATTGTAAATAAATAACTTTGAATTGGATTATTTGTTTTAAAGTTTAAATTATATTTAATATCCTCTAAATTTAAATTCATTTTTTCACAAATTAATTCAAATTGATTTTTCCAATTATTTTTTAAATTTTTGTTTAAAAGTAATTTATATATATAATCAAATTTTGCATTTAAAGTCGAAAAATCTTTTTTTATTTTACTAAGAGATGTAACATAATTTAATTGCTTTTCATACAAATTATTTATTGGAGACAATAAAATATTTTTTTTACATAATTCTGTTTTATTTTCTTTTTTTATTTTTTTTTTTTTTTTATTTCTCATAAATTTAACATAAATTATTTTATCACTGGTATCAATATAATCAACACTAAAACTTCTGTTTAATTCTAATTTATTATCATCTTTTACTAAAAGAAAATTACTATTGTTAATAAATGATTCATTTAATACTGAAAATTTTGGAGTCTCACAGTTTTTTGTAATATTTTCATTTTGGAGCATTATTAATATTTAATTTTAAATTTAAATAGATAAAATTCTTATTTTTTTTTTCTAAAAAAATTTAATTTTATTTTAAATTTATATCAAATTTATTTATTCGAAAGAATCGATCTTTATTTAATTCAACATAAAATAGATCCACCATGTTTTTATTTTTTATATAAATATAATTTTGCTTTTGATTGAATGTTTTATGAATCTCTGTTAAATCTTCATGCATTACTTTAGAATAATCCAAGGAATATTCAAGACTTTTATAACTTATTTTTTGAATTAAATTAAATTCAGGACATTTATATATTAAAAATTTTGCTGGTTCATTTACTTCAATTATAGTATTATTTTTTCCACCATAAATATTTTTAATTTCTTTATAAATCAAATTTTTTCTTATGAAAAATATTTTATTCAATATAATAAGTTTATTACCCATTTTCAAAACATAATAATCATCTAATTCAATAAATTTAAAATTATTGAATGAAAGAATTTTTTTATCTGTTATACTCATAATATAAGTTTCTTCATTGTTTTCAGAAAAAATTTTATCATGAAATAAATCAAAATATTTATAATAAGAGAAATTATCATTATCAGATTCATTAATCATTTTACCATAAACTGATAATTCTATTTTAATTTGAATTTGGTAATTATTATTTGAGCTGGGTGTCAAAATATTCAAAACATATTTTGAAAAACCATAATTTAAACAAAAAATACGTTTATCTTTTGTCAACTGAATATGAATAATGCTAAATAATGATAAAAAATTTTTTTTTTTTTCTTTTTCTAAATCAAAAAAAACGATACCATTTTTCACAGAATAAAATCCGAAATTTTTATCAATCAATTGGCAAAACAATATCATATTAATTTCATGAAATTGAGAAATTTGCTTTGAATCAAAACTATAAAAAGTAATAAAATTTCTAAAAAATATTGCATATATTTCTCCTAAAAAAAAAATTAATTTATTTGAATCAAAATCAAATAAGTCTTTATATAACATATTTCTTTTATTTATATGAATTATTTGGGTTTTTTCAATTTTCAAAGAAATATTAACATCAGATTCATTATAATAGATTTTTGGAAGATATACATTTTTTGGTTTAATAATATAAAAGAAAATAGTGTCTTTGATAAATTCATAGTGAAACTTTTTTTCTTTAAGAATCTCAAATATTTCCATTATTATTTTTGTATGATTTATTCTTCTTAAAATTTGAAAACAATTATTTATTAAATTTGTTAATTCATTTAAAGAATATATTTTTAAATAGGTAAAAATTTTTTTTAAAGATATATTTTTATTAAAATAATCAATGGTTAAATTACATTCAAATAATTTTTCAAAATATTCAAAAAATTTATTAATAGCTTTTTTTTTAAAAAAATATAAGGTTAATTCTTCATAAGACATATATTTCCAATATTTTCCTTTTTCTAAATTTTCACTTAATTCAATAACATTTAGAAAATCTTTTTCTATATTTTTTGATACTAATGCTTGTTCAAACATTGATTGAATAGTAGAAAAATTATCTTCAATATCATATTGATCTGAATTTTCTTCTTCTTCAAAATCATTTTCATTGGAACAAGACATTTTAATTTAATTTGTTTATTTTTTTTTAAATAGTTATTAATTAATAGATAAATAAATCATTTATTTTTTTCTCAATTAAAATAATTCAATATTTATTTTAAATATGATGAAAATTAAAAAAGTTTTTTTTTAAAATAATTAATTAATGCTCTTCATCAGCATATGATTTACTTACTTTAAATAAATATTTTGAATTTTCTATTTTTTCTAATTGTTGTATTTCGTTATCAATTTCTTCTTTTTTTTTTAAACTTTCCTCTGTTTCAATTTTTTTATATAAAATTTTTAATATTTTTAATAATTTTAAAGATTTTTTTTCTTTAATTTCTTTTTTATATTTATCAATTAATTCATTTACTTCATTAATACTTTTATTTTCAATTTCATTTTCAAATTCATTTTCATTAAAAATATCATTTTCATTTTGAGCAAAAAATTTAAATTGTTTTTGAAGATATTTAATTTTTTTATCAGTATCATTTAACATTTCAGTCAACAATTCATTTTCCATTAAAAATTCAAAATTAAATTCATTTTCATTTTTTCCAAAATATGAAAAACATAAAATGCTTTGTTTTTCACTTTCTGTTTTTTTAATTTTTCTATCTGTCAATTGTCTAATATCTCCAATAAACAATAATTTTGCTAAATTCTTTGAATCTGGAACTGGATCAAAAAATAAAAAATATATTTCAGTTAATACAACATATCTTTGAATACTTTTATTTTTTAAAATTTGTTCTACTCTAAAAAAATTTATTTGAGAATTAACTAAAAAATCATTTAAATCATAAATATCATCAATTATATAATCACCATAATAAATTAAAATATCATTATCAGTATTTTCTTTTACTTTTTTAATAAATTTTGGTAAATTTGAAATTATTTCTTCAATTGGTTTAAAACAATCATCTATTTCTTTATGAATATATTTATGATTAATAATACTTGAGTTAAGATTTCTATTATCAAAAAGAGTAGGATTGCAAAAATTAGAAAGACATCTTACATAAGGTTCAGAATTAGGATAGTTTTCATTTAAGGTTATAGAAAAATAAAAATCCATTTCTTTATAAGGATTTATTTCTGTTGAATGTTTTAATAGGAAAAGAATATATAAATTTTTATCTTTATTTATATATCTATATGTTGGAATTAAAACATCTTTTTTTGTATGTTCATTTAATTTACTTGCTATTGAATTAAATATTGCATTATTCTTTGACATTTTTGTTTTAATATTAATTTAATAATAATGAAAATATAAATATTTTTGTATAACAAAAAAATTCAAAAAAATATAAAGAAAGTGTTATTAAATATAGAATCATTATTAATTTTGATTTAAAAAAATGAATAATATAAATATAAAAAAATAATTATAATTAATTCATAATGATGAACTAGTATTCATTTGATGAAAATTTGATGCAAAAAATATTTAAAAATTTTTGTAAAAAAATTTCTATTTATATATAATTAAATTCAAATCGATAATAAAAATAAGAAAATTTTCTTTATTTCAATGTACATTAACACATTTTGTAATATGTTATTTTCAAATAAAAAATATAAACCAATCATTCTTCAAAATAATTAAATAATTTTTGTGAAAAAAGAAAAAAATCATACACAACAATGAAAAAAATTATTTGATTAAAAATTAAATTGTTTGTAAATTTCTTTTCCAAGAACGAATTTAATAATTTTTTTAGAAAGTTTCATCACTTCATTTTCATCAACTCCAGAAATAATAGATAATTTAATTGTAATAGGTAATTTTCCTTCTCTTTTAGTACCAATAACAAATCCAGCTTGAATTAAACTAGCACTTAATAAATCTAAATTATACTTTTTAATAATTTTATAATCTTCAAAAATTAAATTTACTAAATTCTCACATAATAAAGTAAATTTATCAAAATCATTTTCCTCCATAAAATTTCTAATATTTTCTAGATACAAACCAACTCTATCAATAAGTAAATTATCTCGAATAAAAATATCAAAATTAAATAAATTTAATAAATATTTTTCACAATTTAATACCATAGAATTATTATATATATGGCCACTAATTTTATGTAAAATACTAAGAGAAATTGGTCTTATATCCCACATTTTAGAACATAGGAAAATACAAGTCATAGCAACTAATTGAAAATCAAATTTTTTTACGTTTTTTTCATGACCCATATAATAATCAAATAATATTAATGTCGAGTGAGCAGTTTCTGAACTTAGTTTTGCAACTTCACAAAAATTAAAAATAAAATCAATTAATGGAAGATCTAATTTTATTGTACTTTTATTAAATGAATCATATTTTGTTTCTATACGATTTTCTGGGTTTAACATATCTGATAAAGGAATTCCATTTATAAATGTTGTTGGCCAACATGATTTTATACGAAAAATTTGGAGGGATTTACTCATTTTTTTATTTTTTTTTTAGTTAAAATTGTTTTTTTTTTTTAATTTTTTAAACTTAAAAAATATATAATTAATTAAAGTGGTTATTTATTATTGAATATTAATTATTTCAAGTTCTTCAATTTCTTGAGTTTTGTTTTTTGATTCTAAATTTTTATAAAATTGTTTTTTTTTTTGGAATAATTGAACAAAAGCAAAATGAATATCTTCATTGTTAATTTCATTGAAATCTATATTAATACTACTATTATTTATTGAATTTTTATTGTAAGTTTTATCTTTTGTATTATTACAACTAATAGGTAAAATATCATCTTGGCTTAGATCATTTTTATTTTTATGATTATTATTATATATATAATTTTTATAAATTTTTTTTGATTGAATAAGATTAGAGGCATTTTTTTCATATAAATATAAACTCTTTAAGGAATTTTTTTTTTTAATTGGACATACTTTTTTATATAAAATAACAGAACGTGATTTATTCGAATAAGAAGATAATGAATTTTGATAATTAGATTTAATTTTTTTTTCATCTAAACTTGAATTATTATGAAAAAATGAACTTATTTCAAAATTATTTTCTTGAAAACTATTATTTTTATTATTTGAAATATTTGAAGAATTTCCAGAATATGAATCAGATTTTCCTAAACATACACTTTTATTTAATAAAGAACTTTTTATCACTGAAATTTTTTTTTTTTGGTTTTTCGTTTGGAAGTTTTGTTTGTTTAAATTTTTATTTTCTGAATTCATTTTTCTCATTGAAGACTTTATTAAATATTTTAATTGAAATAATATTGAATTTGAACAAATATTTTTTTTATCTTTAGATTGAATTATATTATCTTTCATTGGAGATAATTGAATACTTTTTTCCAAATTATTAAAATTATTTCTTGATGTTAATGATTTAGATTCTTTAATATTTTTATTCTTTTTAAATGAGTCATTTTTGCTTTTATATATATTATTAACTCCATTATTATTTGGTAATTTTTTCTTATTTTGATTTTTTCTTTTTTTAATGATATTGTTATTATAATGTTGATTATTCATTAATAATCAAAATTTATTTTTTTATTATTTTTCAATAAATATTTAATTCTTAATTATAATAAAATTATTAAATTTATAAGAAATTATTTTTCACAAAACCTCAAAATTGTATAAAGTATATTTCTAATTGCCATCTTCCTTTATATTATCTAAATTATGTCCTCTATATCTCATATATAAATAAGTTCATTATAAATATTATTTTCATCTAATTTATTACTAAGAATATCATATTGTTTAACCTTTTCCTCCATATTTATAAAGGAAAACAAAAATTTTATTGATAAATTGAGTAACATTTTTTAACAATATTATTTTATATTCAATATTATTACAATTAATTATTATCATTTTTTGATGTTTTCTTTTAATTGTTCTTCAGAAAAAATTCCTCCGATAAAAGAAATCATAAATGTTAAATAAATAATTTTGTACAGTTATATTTATACCAAGAATAAGTTTTCATTGTACAACTTTGGAGAATAATTTTATGAATAAGTATATGATAATGAATTTCATACTCCTTTATATTATATATAATATAATTCCAGAACAAAAAATTAAATTCTAAGAATTTAACTTTTATTAATTGAATACAATCATATATTGCATCCCTTATAATAAATATTTCATCAAATATATAATTTATTTCTACAGATGCAGAAATATAATTAATTTTGTATATTTTGAACAATAATTTTTTTCTATTCCATGTATAAAAAAATATTCAAATATATATATCTTTCCTTTGAAGAGAATAATAAGGAATATATATTATTTTCTTTGTTTCATATATTTGAACACCTATATTTAGATATTCTGTTTCTTTTGAAAACAAATTGTTATATAAATTTATTTTGTATTTTTCCATTTATTGAATTTTATTATTATTTCTCTCTATTCTTCTATTAAATCTTTTTTGTTTTATGTGATATTCATTTTCTTTCTACTTTTATTTTTTATTCTTTTTATAGAATAACAAATATTAAAATTCCTATTGTAATTGAAGTACAATACATTTTTTTGAAGATTATGATAATTTTAAAATTGAGTTTTAGAAAAATTATTTATATAGAATAAATTTTTATATTTTAAGTTTCAAAGAATTTTAAATGTTAAAATAATAACAAAAAAAAAATTAATTATTTTCCTTTTTTAATATAATCAAATAAAACATTCCCAAATTCCACAAAAAACTTTTTAACACTATCCAAATCCTTAATAGAAGTTTCAAAATAATTCATTTTATTTTTTTGACAGAAACTTTGAATAGTACTCATATCAACATTTTTATTTAAATCAGCCTTCATTCCAATACAAATAGGAACTAATCTATCTCCATTATATTTTTTAACTTCTTTAATCCAATTTTCAAGATTTTGAAAAGAAGTTTTATTAGATAAATCAAAGCAATAAGCAATTGCATGAAGTTCTTGATATAATTCAGTTCTTATTCTTATTGAATCTTGTTTTCCACTAAAATCCCACATACCATAATTTATTATTGCTGTTTCTCTTAATTTTACTTTTTTAAATGTGATATCTACCAAATTTGTTGATCCTGGATAATCTAATATTTCTTCATCTTCTATTGAGTAATTTATTAATGATGTTTTTCCTACTCCAGAGTCACCCACAAATGCTATTTTTATTTGTTTTGGAACTATTGGTTCTTTTATTTTTATATTTGGTTTTTCTAGTTATTTGTTATATATTTGGAATTACTTGCAAAGTAATCTGTCATTTTTTTAGTAAAATTTAAATTATTATTTTTTTTAAATGGTTTGAAATTTAAATGATAATATGAAAATAACTTTAGATTTATTAAATTAATTAATAATATTTTTTTTCTAGTTTTTAATTGATAAGTAAAAATAAAAAAATATATTTTTAAAATAATTTTTAGGATTTACCAAAGTTTTTTATTGATTCATCTATTTGATTAATCATTGATTTCATTTGATAACTCAGATTATATAAAGTTTCATAGTCAATAAAAAAGTTAAAATGCTCCGTATCACCATTAATATTATTTAAATTAAGAGAACATTCGGTTATTTTTTCTTTAGTATTTTCCATATCTTGATTATTTGTGATAATTCCTCCTCTAACACTAGAGTCAACTAATTTAGAAAAATTCAAAATTTCATTTTCCATAACAATAAAAAAAATAAATCAAACAATATAAAAATATTTTAATTATTAAAAATGAATTATCCAATTATATTCGAGTGGATTATAATATCAATAATAATAACAATGATTCCAATGCTTGTTTTATTAATAATTGATTATTATATTCTTAATAAAATCGGTCATCCAATAAGAGCAAAAAATCGTTGGACAAATACATTTTTTATTAAATTTGTTTTATGTTTTTATATCTCAATAAATTATTTATCATTAACAATCCAATTCGCTCCAGGTTTTCAATATCCTTTTATTTTATCAATATTATGGATAATTATATGTTGGAATTTAACATTTGAATTTATAAGAAAAGTTCCTCAACATTGGCTTTGCCTTAGATTATTTTGGTTAATTAATGGATTACAATTTTTAATTTCAGATATTCTTTTATTTATAATGTATTATAAGAATGAATCTCAATCTATGTTAAATAAAACTCAACAAGTATATTTATTTATTCAATCTGTTCCTTCTATTATTTTAATGCTTTTAGGACTTTTTAAACCTAATGATAATGATGAAAATCAATATATGTTACAAGATGAACAATTTTCTTTAAGTTCTGATGACATTGAAAAACAAATATGTTCTATTGAATTAACAATTACAGAAATTAAAAATGATACTTTTGAAATTAAAAATAATGTTTTAGTTCCTATTAATGATAAAAAAGACAATTTAAATGAAAAAACAACTCCAATTTTAAGATTTCATCTTATATTAAATCAAAATAAAGGTTATACTATTAAAAAGCAATTAAAAGATTTAATTCAATTAAATAATACAATTATTAATAATTTTGAAAACGGAGATGAATATTATTTAAATATATCAAATGAATTGATTGAAAATTTAAAATCAATGACAAGAATTTTTGAACAAAATCAAATGAATGAAAATCAATTAAAAGAATTACAAAAAACTTATATAATGATAATGACAAATTTTCCTTCTTTTGTAAACGAATTTTTTCATTTTTGTGATATTCATGATGAAAATTTAATTGAAGGAATTAGAGAACATTATGAAAAAAAAAATAAGAATTATTCTTTTAAAAGTCATCCTAGTGTTTTATCTTTATCTCAACTTAAATCAAATATTAGTAAATTCAGTCAAGAAGATTTAATTAAATTTATTAATTTTATTGTTTATATTATTAGTAATAATGATTTAATAATCAGAATTAATATTTTAAAAGTGGATGATGAGAATATTGTTTCTGAATTTATTTATAAAAATAATGATTATAAAATTGATATAAATATTAAACAATTAATTAGTTTTTTTAATAAGGATACTTATAGTAATGTTGATATTTTTATTCAACTTAAACAATTCTTACAAAATTCACAAAATATATTAGATTTAAAAGAAAAAGATTATGAAAAAACAAATTATTTACAAAATTATCTAGAAATCATTGTTAATGATTTATTCTTTTATGATAATACTTTTTTTAAATTGTTCTTAAAAAAAATTTTATTGTTAGAAGCTGAATCTTTAGATAATTTAATTTTAGAAGAATTTTTTTCTTTAGATAATTATGAAGGAACTGATTTTGATTCATCAATTTTTAGTGAAAAAACAAATATGAAATTATCTTTATCATTAAAATCTAAAATAAGAAATAATGAATATTCTATTAAAATTGAAGGTACTCAATTAAATAGTACTTTAAATTTAAATGAATTAAGACAAAATTGTAATCAAATAATTCAAGCAAATTCAAATATTAGATTCGGAAATTTAAATGAAAGTTTAAGACAAATTATTAAAATTATAAATGAAAAAAAAGATGTTTCTAAAATTTTAGAGATGTTAAATACATTTTATTCAAAAAAAAATTTTTTTATTTTTTATAATCCATATTTTAGGCAGTTGTTTAGAATTGGAGAGATTAATTCTGAAAAAAATATTGATATGAGTTTTAATAGTCTTCAACAAAGTTATCAAAGTAGGGGTGATATATCAATTGATTCTCAAAATAAATCAATGTTTGAAGGTTTAATTTCTTAACCTTAAAAAAATTAATATATTATTTAGTGTTACAAACATTAAAATAATTAAATTTAAATATTTTTTATTTTTAATACCATAAAATATTTAATTTGGGGATTGGGGATTGGGGATTGGGGATTGGGGATTGGGG
>JAEEGK010006693.1_pt1 | contig 27659 bp, 26 predicted proteins | sample 8958771 | NCBI WGS metagenome assembly JAEEGK01 (sample SAMN16246547, study PRJNA631951) | gut metagenome | biome: gut microbiome; feature: rumen; material: SC-attached | host: Bos | place: Iran: Karaj | collected 2018-10 | reverse complement strand
TCCCGATTCAGTGGATTCCAAAAAATCCGCGGTGGCTTAACTATAAGGATATCTGGACAAAAATTCCTATGGGACTTTTTGTTTTTAATACAGCAAAACTTACACTTATTGTAACAACATTGCAGCTTTTTACTTCAAGTTTTGCAGCTTATGCATTTTCAAAACTTCATTTTAAGGGACGCGATGCACTATTTTTAGGCTATATTGCAACAATTGCCATGCCGTGGCAGGTTTACATGGTTCCTCAGTTCATCATGATGAGGAATTTTCACTTAAACAACACACACATGGCCTTGATTACAATTCAGGCTTTTACGGCGTTCGGTGTATTTCTTATGAGGCAGTTTTATCAGGGAATTCCTGATGAACTTTGTGAAGCAGCCCGCATTGATGGTATGAACGAATACGAAATCTGGTGGAAAATCATGCTTCCGCTTTCAAAACCGGCGCTTTCTACACTTGTTATTTACACATTCGTTAGAACCTGGAACGACTTTTTAGGACCGATGATTTATCTTACAAAAACAAATTTGAAGACTATTCAGATTGGACTTCGTATGTTTATTTCTCAGTATTCTTCTGAATACGGACTCATTATGGCAGCCTCTGTAGTTACATTGATTCCGGTTCTTATAGTATTCCTTTCATTGCAGAAGTTCTTTGTACAGGGAATTGCAGCAACAGGTTTGAAGAGCTAATTATGATTCGAGAAATTACAGACACAGAAGTTAATCAGGCATTAATCGATGCCTGCAAAACGGTTGTAAAAAACCTTCCGTCTTTTACGGAAAAATGCCAGAACCATTCAAGCGTAAACGGGATTTATCCTGCGTGTGAAAACAATCAGTGGACCTGCGGATTCTGGCCGGGTGAAATCTGGCTAAGCTATGAAGCGTTAAAGACTTCTGCAACAGACAGTTCGGCTACCGCTTCAACCGCCGCCATATCAGAATATGCTGCAAACGCTGAAAAATGCAGAAAGTCCGGTGAAGTTTTAGTAAAGAGTTTTTTACACAGAATTGAAAATCACATAGAAGTTGACCATCACGATATGGGCTTTTTATATTCTCCTGCCTGTGTTGCTCCATGGAAGCTTACAAGCAACAAAGATGCCCGTAAGGCGGCAATTCTTGCAGCAGACCAGCTTATAACAAGATTCCAGAGCGTCGGAAACTTTATTCAGGCATGGGGAAAAATGGGCGAAGCGGATAACTACCGCTACATTATCGACTGTTTAATGAACACGCCGCTTTTGTACTGGGCAACTCAGGAAACCGGCGATAAAAAATATGCAGAAATTGCCACAAAGCACACAAAAACCTGCATGGAAAATTCTATAAGAAGCGACGGTTCAACTTATCATACATTCTTTATGGACATAAAAACCGGCCTTCCTTTGCGCGGCGTTACCTGTCAGGGTTATAAAGATGATTCTTTCTGGGCACGCGGACAGGCCTGGTCAGTTTACGGAACAGCCCTCGCCTACCGTTACTGCCACAAGCAGGAATACTTAGACACCTTCCGCCGCTGCCTTAAATTTTATCTTTCAAAACAGCCGGAAGACCTTGTTCCATACTGGGACATGATTTTTACTTCAGGCGATGAGCCGCGCGATTCTTCAAGTGCTTCAATCGTAGCATGCGGACTTTTGGAAATGGCAAATCTTCTTGAAGCAGATGCGAAAGCAAAAACTGCTTCCGGCGACGTTGATGCTACAGGTGCGACCGCAACCGAAATAACCGAGTACCGAAGCCTTGCAAGGAAGATGATTTATTCGCTTGTAACAAATTACGCCGTAAAAGACCATACAAAATCCAACGGACTTGTACTTCATGGAACTTACAGCAAAAAAAGTCCGTATAATACCTGCACCGAAGAAGGTGTAGACGAATGTGTTTCATGGGGCGATTATTTTTATATGGAAGCACTGACACGGCTTTCAAATCCAAACTGGAACATTTACTGGTAATAGTATTCAGGTGAATGCGCAAATAGACGCAAAAACACCACATAAAAGGGACAAAAAATAATGAACAACAAATATTTTTTCTTTAAAGACTGCGCTGAACGCGACAGAACTGTTGAATACGTAAAAAAATACTGCAGGGAAGAATTTGACCATGTTATGAAAACCGCAGACAACGTCTGCAACAATGTTTTTTCATTCGATTTAAGATGGGACATGGAACGAAGCCAGAAGCCTGTTGTCTTTAAAGATAAAATTGACTGGCTCAAGCTTCCCGGCGATGACGGTGAATGGATTTATGCCTTTAACCGCCACAAATACTGGATTTGCCTTGGACAGGCTTACGCTGCCACAAAAGATGAAAAATACGTAAAAGCCTTTATCGGACAGCTTGAAAGCTGGGTAACCACAATGGGCAGAGAAAAGTGCGAAAATGCACCTGTATGGCGGACAATCGAAGCAGGACTGCGCATGGAATACTGGCTTAAAGCATTCTGCTATTTTGAAGATTCTCCGCTAATAACCGACAAAGTAAAGGCTCTGTTTTACAAAAGCATGACAGACCATGCAGAGTTTATCCTTGGTGTCTGGAACAGCTACAACCTTATGAGCAACTGGGGACAGATGGCAAATCACGGACTTTTCATTGCAGGCGTAATGCTGCCTGAAACATGGAAAGACCTTGACGGAAAAGTTCAGCACACAAAAAATTCTGAATACATTAACACTGCCCTTTCAAGACTTGAACAGGAAGCACGCATTCAGATTTATGATGACGGAGTTCAGTGGGAACAAAGTCCTATGTACCATAATGAAATCCTTCATCATTACCTTGACGTTTTAATTCTTGCACAAAGAAACAATATAAAAATTGCAGACGATGTTGTAGAAAAAATTCATGCAATGTGTACAGCTGACGTTATCTGGGAAAAACCGAACGGCGAAGAGCTTTGCATGGGCGACAGCGATGCAATTGACGTTCGTGATTTAACCACAAAAGGGGCCCTTTTATTCAAGGATTCCTTTATAAAATCCCGCTCATACGAAAAACTTGACTATGAAACCGTCTGGGATGTTGGCGCTGATCAGGCAACTGTTTATGAATCAATTCCTACAGAAAACGCAGCTCACAAAACGCTTGAATCACTTTCTGCAAGCGGAAATTTCTTTTTCAGAAGCAGTCAGAACTCAGATGCTCTTTTCTTCCACTTCCATTGCGGAACATTAGGCGCAGGTCACGGACATTCTGACCAGCTGCATGTTGATTTGTTTGCAAACGGCGAAGACATTCTGATTGACGGCGGCCGTTTCACCTATGTTGATAAAAAAGAGCGCTACGATTTTAAGGACAGCACAGGCCACAATACCTGTACCGTTGACGGAAAAAACATCTATAAATGTGTAGACAGCTGGGGCTGCGACGGACTTGTCCGCTCATTAAACAGAAATGCTGCCAGCAAAAACGGCTTTAACTATATTGAAGGCGGCTATATAAAAGACGGACTTTTTGTAAACCGTCGCTGTATCTTTATTGAACCAGACATTCTTGTAATCAACGATGAATTCTACGCAAAAGAAAATCATTCATACCAGCAGTACTGGCATTTTGCCCCGCAAATTAAAGTTGAAAAAAGTGGCGACGACCGATGGCTTGCAACAGGAAACACTACGCAGACAGAAATTGTAAGCGTAATCGCAGATAAAAATGCAATTCCGCTGAATTATGATTACAAAGCAAATATAATTGACGGCGAATTTTCTCCGCATTACAATGCCAAAGTTCCTACAAAGGTTGTAAAGGCTGAATGGAAAGCAAAAGGCTTTTCTTCCCAGTGGACGGTTATTTCTGTAAACAAGACGAATTGTGACTGCACAAGTTGCGGTAAAAAATCAAGCGGCGACTTTGAAAAAATTACAGTTGAATCTGTTCCAGTTCTTTCTAATTTTAAAAACGGCTACTTCCCTCGCGAAAGCATAGAAGCCGTAAAAATCAGCAAGGGCAAAAAAGAATACACAGTTGTTATCGCTCACAAGGAATACGCAAGCCCGACCGATACTTTCTGTGCCGGCGGAATCACCTGGGATGATTTAGCAAAACAGAATATCAAGGAAGTTATTCCAGGCAATAAAGCTCATCAGGGAGTCTTTACCGCCTGGGGCGCTGTAAACGGTGATAACGGCTGTACAGGCTTTGGCGAAATTGTCATTTTTGACAACTCTAAAGGCGAAAAACACATCGGTACAGTGCTTAAAAACTAACGAAATCAGCTAAAAACTGAAAAGCAGCTCCTGATTCATAGTTGTTTTGTCACTGTCAATCAGCTCAACTAAAGTTCCGGTGTAATATTTATATTGAAGAACATTCTGTAAATAGGTTGTCATGATTTTATAGAAATGACTTTCCGCAGAAAGATATTTATCATCCTGATTGAACATATCATCAATTGTTATTAGACCGGAATCGAAGCGGCGCTGTTCATTGGCATACAGCTGTTTCTGCATTTCAAGCGCTTCATTTGCGTGAATTACCTGATTGCGGTAGGCAGAAAGGCTGTAAAGCGTTGAACGGATTTCTGATTCAAGCTGAGTTTTTGCCTGAGTAAGCTGGATTTCTGCCTGACGGCAATTTGCCTGCGCACTTTCAACCGCACCTTTATGAGCATTATTCGGAATAGACATAGAAAAAGAAATACTTCCGCCGACATTTAGTCCATGAGGATTCTTTTTCACAGAACCGGTATAATCTCCCATAGAATCTCCATAGACGGCACCTGTAGAACCAATTGAAAAATTAACGGCAGCATCAGGACGGCTGTCGGCAATTACAGCTTTCAGTGAAGCCTGTGCTGCAGAAAGCTGTTTTTCAAGTGCAATTATATCAGGACGATTATGCGCAGCACTTTCTATAATTTTTTCATTCAGATTATCTGCTGCAGGTACATTAATAGAAGCAAAATCAATATTCGGGAAACTGTATACAGGAGCTTCAGGCTCTTTTTCCATTCCGATTGCCTGTTTTAAATTCGCTCTGGCATTATTCAAAAATATCTTAGCATCAACAAGATTACGCTCATTTTCTATAAAATTTACCTGCATACCAAGCATGTCATTCTTTGAGCGTGTACCTGCCTGAATAAGGCGTTCCATACTGTTAAAACGGCTATTCAATCTTTCATGCATAGCTTCAAGCTGCTGAACATCATTGTAGGCAATAAGATATGACCAATATGCATCTGCTACATTCCGGACAGTTTTACAAACAGTATCTGAAAGGTCAAATTCCAGCTGGCGTAAAGAATCTTCCGCAGCATGAATATTGTTTGCAAGAACAGCTGCATTAAATGATTTGAAAAGCGGTAACGATAATTCCAGTGAAACAGTTCCGCGGTTTGTCGGCTTATCTCCGTTAGTTGTTTTATAAGAGTTTTCTGCAGCTTCAGAACCGTGCAGTTTATCGAGATTCTGTGTTAAATCAACAGAAACCTTCGACTGCAAGCCAAATGAAAAAGTTTTTTGAGCCCAAAGCGAAGAGCGTAAAGCATCACTTTCCATATCTTCTGTTCCCAGCGGGCCATAATGAGGATCATCACCATAAGGCATATGCGTTTTGCTATATCCAGTTGAAGCGCCAAGCATTACATCTGTATTTCCTTTTACAGAGCGAAGTCTTGCATGAGCCTGTTGAACAGCCGCCTGTTTCAGCTGAATAACATAACTTGATTTTACCGCCGTTTTAAGTGCATCTTCCAGACTGAAAGTTTCCTCTGTAACTGACTTTTCAGTCTGCTGAGCAGTCAGAGATAGCTGAAAAAACGAACAGAAGAACAAAGTAAACAATAATAACTTTTTCATATAACTTCTCCAGTTTTTATATTTTGTTTTTCAGTAGTATCGCTTAAAAATATTGTAAGCATACTGTTTATATGAACATTCTCCATCGTAAGTACAGGATCAATAGCAGCAATAACCATCATGTGCAAAGTCGTAATAGCTGTGTGCTGTATTCCTAAAGGAATAAATATCATTGAAAAAAGAGAAAGGGCTACAACCATAGGTGAGCCGACACCTGCAACCGAGGCTAAGGCACACAAAAATAAGCCTTCTATAATTTGCAAGGCATTTAAATCAACTTCATACAGTTGGGAAGCAAATATAAATCCTGCAACATATAAGATGACCATGCTGAAACGGGCAATTACAACACCAATCGGTATAAATAAATTTACATGCGATTCTTTTACACCAAGATTAGTAAGGTCTTCCATAATTACAGGTATTGTTGCAATGGAAGAGCGTGTCGTAAAGGCAAGAATCATACTGTCTTTTAAGCCGCTTATAGCATTAGCCGGGCTTATATGCTTTTTTACTGAAATTATAAATGTACAGATAATAAAAACTATCAGGCAGGTAAAATAAATACATATGACATAATGAGCCATTGCTTTTATAGCTTCAATTCCCATTGTGGCAATTTGATTTGCCGTCATAGAATAAAGCCCTATCGGTAAAAGTAGTAAAAAAGTACTCAGCACAGATTCCATAATTTTGAATAAAGTACTGCACAAATCAAGAATGCTGGTTTTCGCATTTAAATTTTTATTTTTTTCAGTAATACCTGCGGCAATACCGACAGCAATAGATGCAAAAAGAACCTGAAGACTGTTTCCCTGGGCAAGCGATTCAAAAACATTCTTTGGAACCATATTTTTAAGAATTTCCCAAAGCGAAAGTCGTGCATTCTGATTTCCACCGGCATTCTGACTGTGATTCATTAAAACAGAACCCAGTGTATCCTGCATTTCTTCACTCAGCCTTCCAGGTTGAATAATAGATGCAATTATAAATACAAGAAACTCCAGCAAAATAAACGTAACCAGATAATATCCCAGCATTCTTCGAATCGAAAGGCCATTATCACTTTTACCTAAAACAATCATACCTACGCTGCTTACAATCGAAGTAATAAGAATCGGTAATGCGCACATATTTAAAAGCAGCATAAAAATATCCCCGGCATTTCCTAAAATCATAGCGAATGGCTTCGCATATATGCCGGTAATAATTCCAAGAAAAACCGCTCCAATAGAAACTAATGGATGTCGGGTTATTTTTTTTAGCGGTATCATTTTTTTACTCCATATTTTTTAAATACATAGTCTGCACTTTTAGGATAATCATTCATATCCAGAAATAAATTTACCCATTGTTCCAGCTGTACGGAATCAGAAGGAAGAGCGATAGAAATAAAATCTTTTACGTCATCAAGCGGAATAAGATTTAAATGAAGTGCATAGCGTCTGTTATCATTAATATAAGTCTTAGCACCTATTTCATCGCGAATTGAATATTGTGCTTCTCCGTTTACAAGCGCTTTCATGACACTGTTCCAGTCAGGCTTTGTAATTACCCGGCATTCAGGATAGGTGTGCTGTGCAAAGCCAATATAAGACGAAGTTTCAAGTTCAACAAAAACTGCATTATCAGAAGACGGCGACCTGCCTTTACCGTTTTCAATAAGAAGAGTTGCTGATTCAAGATACGGTTTTGAAAAGCGACAGCGAAGTGCGCGTTTTGAGGTAACGCTGAGATGAGAAATTGCGATATCAGCATTTCCGGAAGCCACTAAATCAATTACGCCTTCAAAATCTGAACTATTAACAAAAGTCAATTTTACATCTAGTTCTTTTGCTATTTTTTTTGCAAGGTCAATATCAAATCCCTGTAAAGTACCGTCTGATGCCTTATAGAAGAAAGGAAACAGGTCTTTTTCATACATTGCAACAATCAGTTCACCACGCGAAAAAATCCGCTGAATATCCGCCGGATAAGAATTAGACGAATAAACCACGGCAGAAGACTGTGCAAAAACAGAAGAAAAAGAGACAAATAAAAAAAGGCAAAAAAATGTGAAATTTCTCTTAGCTGCCAGCATCAATATACCGCCTTAAATTCTCCATCACCTGCTTTTTTTACAGTAAGTACACGCTGCTTAATATTACCGTTTTCATCAAAACAATAAGGGCCGGCGCCTTCATCCCAGATTCTGGCATTACGCAAAGCCTGTGCAATATCCTTTGCTTTTACAGAACCTGCCATTGCAATTCCATTAACAAGAACTTTTAATGCGTCATATCCCTGCAAGGCATGCTGATCCACGTCATGGCCATATTTTTTTATAAATGCTTCACGGAAATCCATAAATTTCTGATTTTTTGCATCAATGTTGAAATTAGAAACACAATATACATTGTCTTCACTGCTGTTATCACCAAACGCAAAGAATGTAGAAATATCAAATGTATCGCCACCAATAATCGGCTGTGTAATACCGTTATCACGGAAAACTGAAACAATTTCTGCAATCTGCGGCATTGAGCCGGCAATAAATACGGCATCAAATACGTAATTACTTTTCCAGTTTTTTACAACTTCACTATAATCATAAAGACTGTAAATATTTTCATAACTTGCACGGTCAAGAACAGATACAGAATTTGTTCCGCATTGAAGTTCAAACGCATTTGCAAGACCTTCTCCATAGGAATTATTAAGATAATAAATCATAACCCTGTTCCAGTTTAATCTTTCACAAAACTGAGCAGCTTCTATACCGATTGCATCATTATCTGGAATGTTGCGGAACACATACGGCAACCCCTGCTGTGTAAGGTTTGTACCTGTAGAAGTAGGACTGAACATCAATAATCCGTAGTAATGATAAATCAGAGAATTTGAAAGAGAAATCGCTGAAAAAGGATGTCCGATTACAGCGCATATCTGATTATCGGATGCAATCTGATAAGCAGCTTTACCACCACCTTCAAGATTTCCGTTATCATCAACTTTTACAAGTTCAATCTTAGCTCCAAGTACACCGCCTTCGGCATTTAATTGCTCGCATGCAAGATCAAGACCTTCAAGCATTAAATTTCTATTCTGTGCCCATGGACCTGCTACGGCAATTTTTATCAAATGCTTTCTTCTTAACAGTTTTGTAGCCGCTGCTTCACGTTTTTGAACAGGATCATCACTTCTGGAGCAGGACACCAAAGCAAGTACCATGACAATAGCCATTGCAATAATAAAAAATATTTTTTTCATAAATAATACTCCCGTTAAGCCTGCTGTCGCTTTGCTAATTCTGCAAAGTAACCGCCCTTATTAATTAATTCGCTATATGTTCCACATTCTTCAATAACACCGTTATTAAGAACGTATATTCTGTCTGCATTTATAATTGTACTTAACCTGTGCGCAATAACAATTCGTGTAACATTCAAAGATTCAAGGCTGGCACTAACCTGTGCCTGTGTACGGTTATCAAGAGCACTTGTCGCTTCGTCAAATATCAAAATGTTCGGTTTTCTGGCAATTGCACGTGCAATAATAAGGCGCTGCCTCTGTCCGCCGGAAAGTGTTCCGCCACCTTCCGTTACCAACGTATGCATTCCCATCGGCATAGCATGAATATCATCTGCAAGACCTGCCATTTCAGCAGCTTCCCATGCATCGTCAATTGTAAGCGCAGAACTGCCTGTAATATTTGCATAAATTGAATCCTGCATTACGGTGCTGTTTTGCAGCACAACGCCCATGTTACGTCTTACACTACCGATATCAATAGAAGAAATATCATGATTATCAAAAAATACGGTTCCTGTTTCTGGCTTTTCAAAGCCCAGTAGAACCCTCATAAGAGTGGATTTTCCGGAGCCGGATCCGCCGACAATTGCAACAAACTCACCTTTTTCGATTTTCATTGAAACATCTTTCAGAATAAGCTGAGTGTCAGGACTATAGCGGAAACTTACATGACTGATTTCTATATTACCGGACAAAGAAGAAACTGCCGGCTTTGATTCCTGAATTTCAGGTGTAGCATCAAGAATTGTCTTAGCCTGCGAATATAACGGCAAAATATCAACAGAACCTGTAAGTGCCGTTATGGCAGAAAGCAAGGCATTCTGGAACATTGTATAGGATGTTAAAAATGCAAGAAATTTTCCTGTAGTCATGGAATCAATCTTGCCTTTTGCTACGGCAGTCATATATATGCCATAAAAAGAAAGTGTTACAACAAGTGGAATACAGGTTGAAAACACCCCGGATATCATTCTTAGGCCATTTACCCTGTACATACATTCATTCTGTTTAGAAAACAACTTTGCCCAGACAGAAAAAGAACGCTTTTCTGAAAAAGTCATTACAAGCTTGTTTACACCTACTATAAACTGGTACAGCATTCCGGAAATTTTGTTTCTTGTCTCAATTTCTTTTTTATTCCATTTTAAACTGCTTAAAGATGTAACAACCGTTACAGCTATTGAAAGCAGAGAAAATAACACACACCAGCGAAGCATATAACTGCTGTATCGAAACAATTGAAACAAGTACACAAATGCAAACAAAAAGGTCATTGAACTTGAAAGCAATGTTCCAAACAGCAGCTGCCTGATTTGAATTACTGAAAGAAGCTTCTGAGCCAGCTCTCCAGCAGTATAGGATTTAAAAAATCCGACAGGAAGCTTTAACAGTCTGTCCATAAGTGCTGACTGCAATTTAAAATCAGATTTGGTTTCCATTCGGGAAATAACAAGCGCTTTTATAAAATCAAATACAGAGGCAGATAGCATACATACAAGAACTAAAAATGAAATCTGTACTGCCATATTCCTGGCTGCCTGTGGAATAATTGAGTCCATAAAAACTCTCGTTAATTCCGGTATAAAAAGACTTACAATAGCACTAACAAATCCCAGTAAAATGAAAAAACCAAAATCAGAAAAAACTTTCTTTGACCAGAATACAAATTTAAAAAGGGCTTTTAATGAAATCCTTTTGGAAGCCATCGGTTTATATAGCATATAAGCCGTTACATTGATTTTTGAAGCATTCTCATCTGTAACAGGTTCACTTTTATTTCCAGAAGTCAGTATACAAACATAACCACCAGACTTTTCAGGAATAAGCGCACATGGTTCAGCTTGAAAATTTTCTTCATCAGCATTTATTATGTACCAGGCAAGCAATGCACCATTGTCTTTTTTCCACCAGTTATTCCTGAGCGTTACAGGACGAATTCGGATATTGTTATCCTTTGCAAGTTCATGCAAGGCGTTTTTTGTATTATAGTTTTTTCCGATAATAGTCTTAAATTCAATATCATCATATTTTGCAACAAGAAAAGCAGCTTTAAAAACCGGATTATCATTAGTCTGCAAATAATGCAGTTGTGTTTTATTACCAGTTGCAGTACTTGCAATTTCTTCAAGGGCTGCTGAAAAAGCTTTCTGTGTGCTCTGCATACGGCGACTGAAATATAAACTTTCATTTGCTATCTTTTTTGAGCGAGCCTTACACAGCTGTTCAGATAACTGTACTGCATATTCCCGAACAGATTTCTCTTTATCAGCTGATTCAAAAATATTAGAAAAATCAAGTTTTTCGTTATATTCAGTATGAATAATATTAGTAACTGCCAGAAGGGCTTTTTCAAGTTTTGCAAAACCAGTTTTTTCATTTCCGACAGATTCAAATTCAGCCTTTTCTATCTGACTATTCAGAGAACCTGTTAATACAAAGCGAACTATACCTGTTTCCTGTCGTACAGTCGGAATAGAAAGGATAAAATCCCCTTCTTTGAAAGTTGAAATTTCTGTACGGGCACTGTCCAGACCATTTTTTAATTTTTCAATTGCAAAAAGATAAACTGTACCTTTTACAACCTTGTAAAAAAGAACATCCGGAGCAAACTCAAACAACGTGTCATTTCTTAATGTTATTTTTTTATCAGCCATAGTGCAATCACCTACATTGTCTTAATCAGATCACGATATAATCCGTCTACAGCAACTAACTCATCATGAGTTCCACGCTGTACAATTTTTCCCCGGTCAAGGACAAGAATCTCATCGCTGTCACGTATTGTGCTTAATCTGTGTGCTATGATGATACATGTACAGCCACGACGGCGGATATTTTCATCAACAATCTGCTCTGTAACTGGATCAAGAGCACTGGTCGCTTCATCCATAATCAATATACGCGGATTACCTGCCAGAGCACGGGCAATTTCAAGTCTCTGACGCTGACCACCGCTAAAGTTGCGGCCTCCTTCTTCTATTTTGCTGTAATATCCATCCTGTCTTGAAACTATAACATCATGAATACAGGCATCTCTTGCAGCCAGTATGTACATTTCTTCATCCGTTTCGGAAGCGTTCCACATAGTAAGGTTATCACGTACCGTACCTTCAAAAAGGAAAATATCCTGGTCAACAACAGCAACGGAACTTGAAAATTGTGCACGGTCTATCTGCGAAACAGGTTTTCCATCAAACAGAATTTCCCCGCTCCACGGTTTATATAAAGAACTTACAAGCTTACCTATAGTCGATTTTCCGGAGCCTGAACCACCGACCAGAGCAACGCGAGTTCCTGGTTTCAGCTCAAGATTTAAATCCGTAATAAGCGGCGGTTCAAGGCGGCTGTATCCAAACGTTACATTTTTAAGTGAAACATAACCATGAAGCTTTTCAACTCCCTCAATTACAGAATTTGTAGTATCAGAAAGACTGGTACATTTTTCATCAGCTGCCGATGCATTTTCAAAATCTTCCTTATATCTCTTCTCTGGAGGATATTCCATTACATCGTCAAGGCGCTGCATATCGGCCTGCGCAGATTGAATCGATTTCCCTAATTCAAGGAACTGAGTAACAGGATTTATAAAGCTTGCCACCAGAGACTGAAAAGCTACAAGTATACCTATAGTTAAATCGCCATGAATTACACGCAAAGAACCAACGGCAAGAACAAGAAGGTTAAGAATCTGTGTAAGTGATTTTGGGATTTGCGAAATAACAATCGAAAGACAACTCATACTCTGGCTTTGCATTAAAACCTTAGCATGCTGACCTGCCCATTTCTGGAAAAAATCATTTTCAAGACCGGAAGCTTTAAGGGTTTCTATCATGCCTATACCACTCATTGTCTGACCATAAAGTTTCCCATATTCCATTTGTGTTTTAAAAGTTCCGGTTTTTACAGTTTCAGAAGTCAGCTTCATAAGCATGAAATTTAAACCGGTAACAAAAAAGCACATCAGGGTAAGCGGAACATCATAAGTAAACATAAGAATTGCATAGAAAACTACACAAAACAAATTAACTACTGCACCCGTTAATTGTGATGATATAAGCGTTGCAACCGTATCATTGGACTGAATACGATTACAGATTTCACCCGGCATACGCTGAGAGAAAAATTCAACTGGCATTTTAAACACATGGTTTAAAAATCTTGCAGACGAAGAAAGCGCAATCTTCATGTGGAAACGATTTAAATAAAACTGCTGTAAATAAGTTAAAACCCCCTGCAATACAGCAGTAAAAAACATAGCAATAAGAAGCGGCTTTAAAAAACCTGTCATCTGCCCAACCAGAATAGAATCCACAAAAAAGCGGCTGAATGCCGGAATTGCAAAGCCGGGAATCAGTAAAAACAAGCCAAGAATTATTATATACATAAGAACCGAATTCATTCCGATGATACGCTTCTTTAACTGCGGAACTATCGAAAGTTTTTTTCCAGACTTTTTAAAATCTTCACCTTTTGTAAATTCAAGGACTACACCTGTATATGACTTGTCAAAGTCTTCATAACTGATAACTCTTCTGCCACTAGCAGGATCGTTTATATACGCCTTATTACCTTTAAATCCTTCAAGAACAACAAAGTGATTGAATTCCCAGAATATAATTGCAGGAAATTTAGTATGTCCAAGCCCCTCAAGTTCGCGCCTGAATCCTTCTGCTTTAAGCCCAAGACGATTAGCTGCCTTTACAATTTTAGAAGCTTTTGAACCGTCACGGGAAACACCACACTCTACACGCAGCTGTTCCAGAGGGATAAACGAACCGTAATAACCCAAAATCATTGCAAGACTTGCTGCTCCACATTCTACAGCTTCCATCTGCAAGATAGTCGGAGTTTTTACACGTTTTTGATCATATATAAAACATTTTTTATCTTTCATTTCCGTTCACCTTTATCCCCTATACCTAAAAGCTTTTTCTTTGCCAGAGGGACAACCAGTTCAAACGGACGCTGATTTCTTACAATAACAGAACCATTGCACAATATACCGGTTCCAAGAGCAATGTCAGGACCTTTAGACGATGACCATCGGAAACCGCTTTTAGTAGATGGATCAGGGATCAAACTTACCTTTACTTCAATAGGAGCCCCATCTTTTACAAAAACTTCTGCAAGAGCCTGATTCTGCAATGTAGAGATAAGATATTGCTGACTTACAGGAAACTCCGAAACATTGGTTACAATTCCCTGAATATAACCATATTCCTCAACTTTAACAGTAGAAGGACTTACAGCGATATTCATTCCACGCTTTATGCGTTTGCCTTCCTGTGCCGAGAAAAATACAGTTGCTTCAAGAGAAAAACCGTCACTTGCAAAAGGTTCAATAAGGGCAATTGAAGCTCCAGATGGAACATACGAACCGCGGGCAATAGAAACTTCATAAACAGTACCTGAAACCGGTGAAACTATTCTTGTAGCATTTTGATAAGCTTCCTGCTGTATATCCAGTTGTTTACGAGCTTCATCAATCTGATGCTGTAAAGTCATCTTATGCTGATCTGATTCACCTGAAGTTTTTATACGGCTGACACCTGTATCCATAAGCTGTCGTTCGGTTTCCTGCTTCTGTCTTTCAAGCGTAAGAAGTTCATTTCTGGCAGACAGATACAAAGCTTCGGTAATCAAACCATCTTCAAAAAGAGACTTCATATTCTGTTCTTTACGCTGCGCATCTAAAATCTGCATGGAAAGGGTTGAAAGCACAGAGCGTAAATCTTTTTCTGTTTTTGCAAGCATTTCATCTGTCATTCCTGAACTGCGCTGCGAAAGCCTTACAGAACTGTCGTAATCCTGCTGAAGGTTCACAAGTCTCTGAGATGAAATTTGCAGCTGTTCAAGTAAATCCTGGCGTTCAACACGGGCAATAATCTGACCTTTGCGTACCGTTCCACCACTTTCAAGAAATACATCTTTTACAATACCGCCGGAAGCAGAAGTTATACTTGTAAGTCCACTGGAATTAATAAGAACTCCGTTACCATTTACTTTTTCAGGGACAGAACCGAATATTCCCCAGAAAATAGCCGTCAATAACACAACCCCAATCGTAAGAAGAGTAATCCAGCTTGAAGGTCTTAATATCGTAATTGTTTTGTCAAGCTGCTCCGGGGAAGATAGCGTTTGCAACGCATTCTGTCTAAACATTCCTACTGCCATTTTTTAACTCCCATCAAATACTTTATCTATGATTCAAACTTCATGTTTTTATTTTTCAGGAAACATCGGAAGTCCTGTTCCTGCTGCACTCAGCCTCTCCAGATCCTCATAATCCATTTTTTCCGAATTATCAGAGGCTTCTGTCTTATTAATTACTTCTTCAAGATGAGCATTGTTTTCAATCCGCTGATAATCGAACAACTTCGTTAAATAGTTCTTAAAGCTTTTTATTAAAAATGCCATACATCTCCAGTTTCAAGTAACTTTTTATATTTAAAAATAAATCAAGAAGACTTTGAAATTCTTCTTAATATTTAGACAACCAACTTTAAAATCGGGCAGCAAAAAAACTATTTTTTATTTAATTGATTTTTGAACCGCATTTGAATTACCGAATGAATTATAAAAACCTGATTCACAATCAATACATAATTCAAAAACTGCATCATCCTGCATTAAATTTTTGTTTTGTCTTTTTGCACTTTGTACACGATTAAAAAGGAATTCCGTCCATTCAAGTACGAAAGGTAATAAATCGTCTATTTTCTGACCTTCTGAAAGATAGTTTTCCAGACGACCACCTGTATACCTTGCTGATAAAGCAGTTATTTTCTCGTCAGTCGTTATACCTAAAAAAGTCAACGCGTACCTGCGGTTATAATCGCCGAAGGCGGCACATAATCCTATGCAATCTGCAAGCAGTTCATCCCATACTGCATGCTTTTTTTCTGGGAAAAATGAGCGGCATACAAAATGCGCACATTCATGATAAAGTCGGATGCGTACAGAAGCTTCCTTCCAGGATTTTTCTTCCAGTGAAAATTCAGAAGCGGAAACAGCACTGTATTCGCCTGAGCTTACTATAATAAGAGAATCCTTATAATTTGATTTTTTAGCAGTAAAAGCTGAGAATTCGGCATTCCATAAAAATTCAGGGGTCCCTTTTTCAAGAAACTCTTTTTTATGAGCCTCAATTTTTCTCCAGTTTGTCAAGCCAAGGACAGTACAGGCTCCCATGGTTGCAGGGATGTGAACAGGCTCGCATTTGTATACTAAAATCTGGATAAGCCGTTCAAAATCTGCACGTTCCTGGATTTGTACAGCTTCTACGCTGCCGGCAGGGGTCTGAACAGTAAACAAACGGTTTCCGCCACTTTCCGTAAAGCCCTTAGGGTACACATCGGGTGCTTCTTTAAATCCATCCGGCAAACCACCGGAACAAACAATACTTTTATATTCTTCAGACTTACTTTTCCCTTCTTCAGGATTAAGATAAAGCTGCCAGTAACGTTCAGAAAGTATCTGTAAAGCAGGTTTTAATGCATTTTTCATAATAGATTTTATTTTTTCTTCATAGCCGCCAAAGAAAAATGCACAGGAAACAGGATCTTTGTTAAAGAAGCCGCCGTTTGCCAGTGCATTTGCCCTGCATCCAGAACACACATTACGATATGAACATGATGCACATTCGGCATTATTTTCATACAAATCCGCATACGTATAACGGCAATAACGATCTATAGGAGAATCAGAAAGCGCTTTTTCAAGACTATTTCCTTCTGACAGAATATTCGGTGCAATATCTTCCATTTTTGAACCGCTCATCGAAATGCATGGAAGAACACGTCCATCCGGTAAAAGATAAGGAGTGATCCGGATAGTCTCGCACAAAGAATCGCTTCCACAATTACAATCTGCACAATGCCGTACAGAAGGAAGAGAATACGGTTTTTCACCTTTGGCATAACATACACAAAAACTTGCAAGCGTCAGATTTAAAGGCATATCGTCAGAAACATATTGATTTAAAAGTTCAATATATGCATCAAATACAGAGCGATAATTAATTGAATTGTTTTCCTGTTCTGTCCAGCTTCCTGTAGAAATTACAGGAGAAAGCTTCCAGGTATCTACGCCTAAATCTTTCATAAGCTTGTAAGTAGCTTTTAGAGAATCTACATTTCCAGAATGAACTGCCGTAGAAACAATAACACGATACCCATGAGCAACAAAAAGCTTTATGGCACGAATTGCAGCTTCTTCTGCCCCGGAAACTCCGCGCATCCAGTCATGACAGCCTGTACCGTCAAAACTTATCAAAAAATAATTTGGATTAATATTTCGTTTTTCAAACTCTGCAAGAAATTCTTCATTAACCCACATGCCGTTTGTAAAAACCTGTAAAATTTTAATATGTGCGGCAAGAATATGGTCAACAAGAGTCCAGAAATCCTTGTGTACTAAAGGCTCACCTCCAGTTAAGGCTACCATATTTACGTTTGCTTCAAGACACTGACGGATTATTTCATCACATTTTTCAAGTGAAAGTTCCCCATAAAGATTTTCTCCGCCATGCAGATAGCAGTGCCTGCACCGAAGGTTACATGCTCCTGTAATTGACCACAAAAGCGTATGCGTATATCTTGCTTTTGTCGCATGAAACTTCTGGTAATCTTGTAAAGAAGTTCCTTTTTCGCATTGTACAAGCCAGCCTTTTTTTTCGGCAAATTCTGCCATACACCTGAAATGAGAAGGAACAATATTTTCATCTACAGAAACAGTTCCAGCCGTAACAATTTCCAAAGCCCTAAACTGTTCTTCTGTAAGAGGAATGTACTTATCATGTATGGTCATGCACTCAAGGTCTAAAAGAGCATAAGGTACATCGCTCCATCCGCGAAGTGCATAATTAGATTTTAGAGTGTAGTATCTCATATACTAATTAATACTAACTTGTATATTTCCTACCGTATTTACGCAGTTTCCGCTTTTGTTTGCGGTGCTGAAATTATAGGTCTTTCCACCTGCGACAGCATCCAGATCTTCTTCAGAAAGTTTTTTATCACCCTTTTTCATAAACTCACGTGCTTCTGCTACAGTTATCTCAAAACCAAGGCGTTTAGCCAAACCACCAATCTTTTCAAGCTGTTCATCGCTTGCAGCTTCCAATGACTTTCCTGCAAGAATTGAAGAAATTTCTTTCTTTGCACCTTCATCAGCAAGAACTTTTGCATAAAAATCCTCAAACTTACTCATAAAATTCTCCCAAGTCATATTTAAAATTTGTAGCTAAGATAAAAAAACTTAGATACATAAATCAAATCAAGATATTCAAATGGCTATTTGAGATTTTTCTACATCAATGTGAAACATCGATATAAATAGTCCCTAGAGTTTTAACACAACCACCAGAGTGCTCGATTGTATCTTTACCAGAGCTGCCTCCGCCTGCGACAGCATCCAGATCTTCTTCAGAAAGTTTTTTATCACCTTCTTTAAGATAGTTACGAACCTCGTCCAGGGATATGTCAAACCCCAGACGTTTTGCAACTTCACCAATTTTTTTAAGCTGCTCATCACTTGCAGCTTCCAAAGCTTTCCCTGCAAGAATTGAAGAAATTTCTTTTTTTGCACCTTCATCAGTACGAACTTTTGCATAAAAATCCTGAAACTTTCTCATATAATTCTCCCAATCAAAATGTTATGTAACTAAGATAAAAATCTTAGTTACATAAGAATGATATTACATCCAAATCGGAACCTGAGAATTTCCTACAGCTTTATCACAATTTCCACCAACCTGAGTTATATGAGGGTCACTTTTACTTCCTCCTCCGCTACCATTCTTAGAAGCACCACCGGCAACAGCATCCAGATCATCATCAGAAAGCTTTTTGTCACCTTCTTTAAGGAAGTTGCGAGCTTCTGCCACTGTTATGTCAAAACCAAGGCGCTTTGCAACTCCGCTAACTTTTTCAAGCTGTTCATCACTTGCTGCTTCCAATGCCTTTCCTGCAAGAATATCAGAAAGCTCTTTTGTCACATTCGCATCTGCGAGTGCTTTTGCATAAAAATCCTGAAACTTACTCATAATGTAAATCTCCTTATAAAATATATTTAAGCCGGCATACACCGTCTTATTAAAAGCTATTATTTGCTAGGCTCTGCATCCCCACCAATCTCACAACGTATGTAATGAAGATGGACTTCAGGGGCTTTACCGCCTGCAACCGAATCAAGATCTTCTTCGGATAATTTTCTATCTTCAAAACCGAGATAAGAGCGAACCTCTTCAAGCGAAAATTTGTACCCCATACGCTCAGAAATCTTTCCTAGTTCTAAAAGCTGTTCATCAGTTGCTTCAACAATGTCTCTTCCCTTGAGAATCTCATTAAATTCTTTTTTTTCCTTATCATCTTTTAAAAGTCTTAAATAAAATTCCTGTATCTTCTTCATTTTACTTTTCCTCATGCAAAACTAATGTTTATATCCTCTGGTCACAGGCTTTGCTTTAGCTCCGAAATTATCATCATCAAGCCCCGCCTGACCTCCTACATCGCATACATAAATAGTTCTGTCTATTCTCTCTCCTTTTCCACCAGCAACAGCATCAAGCTCATCTTCAGAAAGTTTTCTGGAACTTTTCTGAAAAAAGTCCCTTGCTTCAGAAAGAGCAATCTTATAACCGAGCCGTTCTGCAAGAGCTCCAATTTTTTCAAGCTGCTTATCTGTAGCATTTTCAAGCTCTTTACCTTCCAATATAGAAGCAAGTTCTTTTTTAGCCTCTACATTACCCAATACAGCTGTATAAAAATCTGTAATTTTAGACATAAAACAACTCCTTTTTTAAATTACGTCAATTAAGTTTTTTTTCTGGAATATGAACATCATTTGAGGGATCATCATAGGAAATATAAACCTGAGGCTTTCCGCCACCGGCAACAGCATCAAGCTCATCTTCAGAAAGTTTTGCATCACTATTTAAATATGTTTTCGCTTCATCAAGACTTATTTCAAAACCAAGCTCTTTCGCAAAAGAACCAAGATTTTTAAGTTCTGTATCATTTAATTCTTGAATCTGCTTTCCTCCAAGAATTGATTCTATTTTCTTTTTGCCTTCTTCGGTGGAAAGCGCTTTTACATAAAAATCCTGCATCTTACTCATAGAAATCTCCTATAAAAATTAAAGTTCCTCCAAAATTACGGCCATGTAGTTTCCCTGGGAATCTATACCTGTAACACATACTTTTGATTTATATACTCCTGATTGAATACCTGCTGCACCAAGCACTACCCCCTGCATATACCCGGCACCCAGACATTCTCCAAAAAAACGTTTATAAGGCACACATGAAACTGTTTTTCCGAAAACCTGACTTACCGCTTTTTCTTCAATTTCATCCAGTGCACCACCGTTTGAAGAAGTAAGAACAATAGAAGGGTAAGCACTTAAAGAAGACAGGACTTCAACCATTTTCTGTTCAGTCAGCTTTTTCTCTTTTTCATCAGGTTCATGAATGTACGGTAAAAAAGAAAGTCCTGTATTAGCAAAAGCAGTTATACGGCAGTAGGAGTCTGCAAGTTTTTCAGCGGAAAGCACAACCATGGCAGCTCCTTCTGAAAATTCTGCATTTTTTAAAGCTCCTTCCAGGCGCAGGGCAGAAACTAAATCCTCGTTATATTCTTCAACAGAACCTGCAAGTACAGCTTTTGCCTTATTTGTATGTAAAAGAAGAGAAGCATATTCAAGAGGATCTCCGCCTGTGAGTAACGTACTTGCCCCCTTGAAACCATAAACCATACAGATTTGACCGACAGCACTATTAGGAACCGTTCCTGCAAAAACAATAGGACTGCATTTAGCAGGTCCAAAACGCAGGCAAGTTTCCGTAAACTGCGTTATGCTTTCCACTGCCCCATAGCCTGTAGAAAGCACAGTACCTGCATCATTTTTATCGATATTTTGTAAGAAAGGAGAATCCAGGACTGCAAGACTTGCAGCACTAACTGCCAGTTTTGAATAACGGGAAGCACGACGTAACTGTGCATGGGTAACAGACGAACTAAAATCTATCTTACAATTTGAAACGCCATAATCTTTAAGTTCATTTGCCGCAATAGATTGAAGGGAGCTTGTACTCTGTGCACATTTAGAAATAATGCCGATTCCATTTATATAAACATCTTTCATTCTAAACCTGCCTTTTGCACTGCTATAGCGGCACTATTACCTGCAAATGCAAAACTGCATGAAAGTGCACGGTTAACAGAAAGTGGAATGATTTCCTTTGAAAGTGTTATTTCGGCAGAGCCAGTCATCGGTTTTTCTAACTGCGGCTGTGGAATACTCTTTCCATGTTTTAGAACAGCAAGAACACTTGCAAGTTCCAAAGCTCCGGAAGCCCCCATGCAATGTCCGATAAGAGCCTTTGTAGAAACAAGAGAAATTTTCTTAGAAGAACCTTCAAGTAACTTTTCTATTGCTTTTATTTCCATGGAATCATTTATAAGAGAACCTGTTCCATGACCGTCTATATAATCAATATCAGAAGGCTTCCAGTTTGCACAGGAAAGAGATGCTCTCATAGTTCTGTAAGCACCGTCCCCTGAAGGATCCGGGCTTGTTATATGATAAGCATCATTTCCGATTGCATATCCTGAAACTTCGCCGTAGATATGTACTCCACGTTTTTTTGCATGCTCTTCTTTTTCAAAGAAAAAGAATGCCCCGCCTTCTCCGATAGTGATACCATTACGTTCTTCATTATATGGTCTGCACTGATCCGGACTTAAAGACTGTAAGGCATTAAAACCACAGGCTGTAATATAAGAAAGAGCATCTACACCTGCTACAACAGCACAATCGCAAAGACCATTCTTTATATAATCAAAGGCCATACCGGCAGCCGTCGTTCCTGAAGCACACGCACTTGAACATACAAATGCAGTACCAGAAACACCTGTTACTTCTCTTGCATATCTGGAAAAATCATTCATGTGCGAAAGATAACTGCCTGCTTCACCACGAATTTTTGCCTGTACATGGGAAAGACAGGATTCACTATTATATAGAAGAGTTCCAAAAAAAAGCTTACAGCGAGAACCGAATGAAGCAATTATTTCTTTTGTAACACCAGCGTCACAAAGCATTTCTTTTGCAGATTTTTCTATAAGTGCAAAGAAACGCCCTTCATTTTTAAGACCATCTACCTGTCCAAAACGGGAGGCAATAAGACCATCTGTATCAAAGGCTGTACATGACTTTATGCCGCTTGTTCCTTCGAACAGAGATTTTTCATACTCGCTCATATTACTGGCGTTACCGCAAACAACACCAACACCGGTAATGACAATCTTATCCATGTTTTTTTCCCTCATAAGGGCGAACATAGTCAGCAATTAATTTTATAGTCCGCAGCTTAGACATATCAGAAATGTCAGCTTCTATTCCCCATTTGTCAAACAGCATCATATTTAATTCAAGCCCGTCAACACTATCAAGATTCATAGAAAGACCTTCATCTGCATCTTTTGCAAAAAGAGGTGTATTTTCGTCAATTTTTCCGATGGCAGACACATCCATGTCAGTACGGCGAACAATTTCATCAAAAATCTTCTTTTCAAGTTCATTCATATATTTCTCCTAAATTATCTGATTTTTATTATTCGTAGATGTAGTTAAAAGTCCGGTTCTTCTCAAATGCAAATTCTTGAAGCAGATGAGTTTTAAAAGCATTTGCCTTTATATTGTTTTCATAAATGGTATGCGCAACCCTTATGCACCAGCCTTCTCTAAAAGCAACTTGAAGAGCTGCCATAGATTCCAAAAATGCAAGGAAAATAATTCCTGTGCTTATATATTTTTTTGCTACTGAAATCTGTTCAACAATCACGCTCTGCGAATCCGGTCGTGAAAGTAAAGTATAAGCTACAGGAAATCCATCCTTCACAGCTACAAAACTTAAAGAGCGGTCAAGCTTCTTATTCTTGTTGTCAAAAAACGAGCGTACATCAAGCTCATTTTCAAAATCATTTTCCTTAGAATTATATAGAAGATTCTCAATCTCTTTACTCGCCTTAGAAAGAGGCATGCAGGTGTACCCTTTCCGCAATAGCATTGAACGGAAGGCATTTCCCTTTTTAGTCATAAAAGCATCCCATGCATCAGATTCTTTCTTACCGCAGTTACAGCGAAATACAACACATGTATCAATCTGTCTAAAGCCTAAACGATTACACAAATGTACAACAGCATCAAAAGCACTGTTCTGCTCTGATATTCCTAACCGTACGCTTTCATTTTTTTCATGCATTTCATGCAAAAGATAGGACAAAAGCCCAGTACAAACCCCGGTTTTCCGTTTTTCTGGAACAGTGTATAAATACGCTATGCGCATACAGGACGATTCCTTAATCGCACACAGATAGCCGACAGGTAAATCACCATCCATCATCAAAAGTATGGTACCGCCGCCTTCAAGTGACTGTTCTACGCAAAGATCAGAAAATGCAGTACGGCTTTCGCCAAAAAGAAAAAGATAATCAAGTTTACTGCAGTCCCTTATAAGCCGCATAATAAAACTCCTAAACTTTTTTTAGATTATCCAAAACCAGAAAAACTATACTTCTTTAGACAACCAATTTAGAAATCGGACAGGAAAAATCCAATTCTTTTTTATTACCTGTATGAAAAGCCGGTAGCTTTTTTTCCCGGCATACCATGAGACCTTTCACCGGCATAAGTATTTCCATCTATAGGAGAAAGTCCTCCTGCAACAGCGTCAAGATCATCAAGAGATAATGATTCATCTGTTAAGTTCTGATGATTTTCAGCAGGAAGCTTCTGTCCGGCAATGTCTTTTTCATTTGTCATAAACAACCTCCAGTTATTTAATCTTTCACATATTTAGACAACAGACTTTTAAATCGGGCAGGAAAAATTTAATAATTCATATACTCCTTTAATTTTTTCAAGGCAGCTCTGTGAAGATTTTTACAGACACCGTAGGAAATACCGTTTTTAAATGCGGCTTCTTTTAAGGTCATATTATTGTAATAGCAATGGATTATGATATTCCGCTCAACAGGAGAAAGTTTTTCTAATGCAGATGCAAGACATTCCAGCGCCTGTTGATTAATAACCTCGTCTTCTATATTTTTATCTCCCTTTATCTCAAAATCTAAATCTTCAATTGAAGTTGAAAGATGTTTTTTACTTTTATAAAAATTAATTGTACTGTTATGCGCTATTGTATAGACGAAGCTTGAAACTGCATTTGGATTGCCACGGTAACTTGAAGCATATTGAACTATCTTGCAAAAAATATGTGAATGTAAATCCTCAACGTCTGCCTGATTAGACACATGCTGGCGAAGATACGCATAAACTTTTCCAGAATACTCATTAAAAACTTTTTCACAATTAAACATAGTTGAACCTTTTCTTAATTTGTTTAAGTTAAGTTTAAGTTGTGAACAGTAGCAAATTAGTACAAAAGTGCCCGAAAAACAGTTTCAAGACAGTACAAATTTTATAACTATCAGTATCAAATCAGTACAAATTAGATGTTTTTGAGATTTAAGACAAAATTGACAAATTGTACAGCGCTGTATTATAATTTTTTTAATGCTGAATTTAAAAAGTTTTTACAAAAAATATTATTATATTTCCCCATTGGATTTTGCAGAGTATTCAGAAAGTAACCGCAGTATAAATTCATTTTGGAGCATCTTTTGCTTTTTTATAGTCTTTTTTTTCATTATTTTATATTTAACTTTATATAATGATAATCAGAAAGAAACCTTTGCTTATCTTACTTTTTTCGGGCTTGTCGCTATTGACTGCCTTTTTTCGCATCTGATTTCAAAACAAGTCAGGAATGTTCCCCGCGAAAAAGCATATATTTTTAAAAATATTCCTTTATATATGGTTTTTTGTAGTGGCTCCGGAGGCTCAGCTTTTATTTTCTATTCTCTGGACAATCATTGGAAAGGAGTTTTATATTTAATAATATCAGCAACCATCGTTATATCTGTATTTCATATTTCGCTTCCTTTCTTTATTATTTTCGGAGCAGGATGCGGCACTATTATTCCAGGAATTAATAAATTCTTCGGAACAAAAGAACTGGTATCGTTTTTATTTTTTGCAATTATTTTATTTACGCTTGCTTTTTATAAAAGATATCAGGAAAAGCAATATCTAGCTTTACTTAGAAAACAAAAAAAATCTATTGAAATAAAAACATTCGGAAATTTCACGCCTTTATATGAAAAAAAGGTGATTAAATTTTCCAGAACAAAAACAACCGAACTTTTAGCCTATTTGATTTATAAAAACGGAACTTCCGTAAATACAAAGGAATTGCTTTCCGTGCTTTACGGTGACTATGCAAATTCCTCTAAGTACGGTGCAAGCCTTCGGCTTTTAATTTCTGATTTAAAACATACTTTTTCAGAACTTGGAATTCAACAGTTTTTTGTTGCTGAATATAACAATTTCCGTATTAATCCCGAAGTAGTACACTGTGATTATTACGATTTTCTTGCAGGTGATAAAAAAGCTATAAAAAGCTTTACAGGCGATTTTATGAGTCAATACAGCTGGGCAGAAGAAACAACGGCCCTTCTTGAACGAAAAGCAGGTTTATCTTCATAATTTCGCAAGGTGAATAATAAATTTGATTATGGATTTTAGATATATTTGAGTTTTTAAGGATTTTAAAAATTGAAAAAAGACAATTTTAATTTTATAAATATATTCATACAGGCTATAAAAAGCTTTTACAAAAAGTATTATTATATTCCGCCATTAGACCTGGCGGATTCAGCAGAATCGTGCAGATTTTTATATTATTGTATCTCCTTGTTTTTTACCTGCGCTTCTATAATACAGTTTTGTATTTTTGCAATTATACGATTCAGCTTTGAAAAAAACAGTATCCTTTATGGCTTTTTCCTGGCCAGTTTTGGCTTTTCTGTATTGGCGCTTATCAGTTCTATTCTGGTAAAAAATGTTCCCCGCGAAAAGGCATATATTTTTAAAATGATTCCAATATATATCCTGTTTCTGGCCGGAATGTTAATGACATTCTATATGTTTTATCTGCATTCTATTTTTATGGGAACTCTGGTTTTCTTTTTTTCAATAACGATGTTTTTAACAGTTTCCAACATGTCAATTACATCGTTTGTAATTATTCTAATCGAAACAATCTGTCTTGTCCCCGGAATATACAAGGCTTTTTCAACACTTGAACTGATATCGTTTCTTTATATGATTTTTATGCTTTGCGTATATACTTTTTATCAAAGATATAAGGCAAAGAAATTCTTAGAATCAATAAAAAATCAAAAAAAATACCTTGAAGTAAAAACGTTCGGAAACTTTACACCGCTATACGGCAAGAAAGTTATAAAGTTTTCTAGAACTAAAACAACCGAGCTTTTAGCCTATCTGGTGTATAAAAACGGAACTTCCGTAAATACAAAGGAATTGCTTTCTGTGCTTTACGGTGATTATGCAAATTCCTCCCGTTACGGAGCAAGCCTTAGACTTTTAATTTCGGATTTAAAACATACTTTTTCAGAGCTTGGAATTCAGCAGTTTTTTATTTCCGACTATAACAATTTCCGCATTAATCCAGAAGTAGTACATTGTGATTATTACGATTTTCTTGCTGGCGATAAAAAAGCAATAAAAAGCTTTACAGGAGACTTTATGAGTCAGTACAGCTGGGCAGAAGATACAACAGCCTTTCTTGAGCGAAAAGCAGGTTTATCTTCGTAGCCATGCAAGTTTTTGTGCTTTTATTAAAAAAAGCTTTAAGAAAACAGTGGATTTCTGTTAAAAACAGTTGTATATTTAACAAGTGGCAGGCACTTCTCCAGAAGTTGTTTTGCTGCTTATACCATCGACATCGTGGTATATTGATTATAATAATGTAATAATTATTGCATATTTTGAACGTAGCTACAACACCTTTCCTAGATTACAATCACAACCTAACTAGATGACAAAAACTCCCTAACTAGATTAACAGCACACTCTAGCTAGAGTATGCTCCCTCTCAGTGAAGTAATAAAGGCATAATCAGAGGCTTTAACAAGCCCCAAGATAGTACTGTAACAAGAACACTTCTAGTACTGTAATCAGGATGAAGATACCGTTGTATTAACCGTACAGCAAGAGAAGAAAACTACCTGAACTTACAATAAATAGAAATGTGACAGTATACTACTTTCCTCCAAGAGCACGGTAAACTGCCACTTGAGTTTCTTTTTGTTCGAACTGATTGTAATCTGCTCCATACTGGGGGTGTCCGGCTTTATTACCGTGGTAGGTATGCACACAATATGACATTCCGCCTGCAACTGTATCAAGCTCGTCATCTGTAAGCTTCATTCCGGCATTTTCCATAATTTTTTTGGCTTCGTCCTTATCTTTTGCCTGTGCCATTTTATCCTTTAATTTTCCTGTTAATTCCATTTTGGATTCTCCTAATATAATCATTATCACTATAATGAAATAATCCACGGGTTGATGGGAATACCGCCTGCAACATTATCAAGGTCTTCATCATCAAGGATTACGCCT
>JAEEGK010006692.1_pt1 | contig 27664 bp, 20 predicted proteins | sample 8958771 | NCBI WGS metagenome assembly JAEEGK01 (sample SAMN16246547, study PRJNA631951) | gut metagenome | biome: gut microbiome; feature: rumen; material: SC-attached | host: Bos | place: Iran: Karaj | collected 2018-10 | reverse complement strand
TAAAAGAGATCAGACGGGATTTGGAAGACCTGGTGGTTATGGGTTCACTTTCATAAGAAAATAATAAACGGAAAACAATACAGAAAGAGGGAAAAAAGAAAATGGTCAAAAAGAATTTAGTCAACAAAAATGTAGTTCGTGCATTATCCATCGGATTATCACTTGCTATGATGAGTCAGCCTCTTACAGCTATGGCAGCAGAGCCTGACGCTCCTGCCACAGAGCCTGTAAAAGACGCACCCGCACTGCAGCCAAAGACAGCAGCAGAGAATGCTGCAGCTCAGGCTGAGGTGGTTAAAGAGGCTGTTGATACAAACACAGCAAATGTGCAGGATGTAGTTGATGCAACCAAAGATGCAGCTTCTAAGGCAGAGGCTCTTGATGTTAATGCTTCTGATGTAAATGCTGATGTGACTGCTGTTGAAAATGGCAAGAAGGCCGCTGAAGCTGTAACAGAACTTGAGAAGATTACATCTGAAACAGAAGGTGAAACAACACTCGTCGGCTTGGCACAGGGTGTAGCTACAGCGGAAGAGAACGTTGAGAAACCTGTTAAGGATGTAGAAGAAGCAGTATTTGGCGATAAAGAGAAAGAGACTCAAAGCCTTTCAGAGAAGATTGAGTCTGCAAATGAAGCAGTGGAAGAAGCATCTTCAAAGATTTCCGGTGCAAATTCAATCGATGCTGTAAACAGTGTTTACACAGACGCAGCAAACGCTGTAAATGATGCTGATGCAGCTGTTATCGCAGCGGATAAGGCTGTAAAGACTGCAGAGAAAGAACTTGAGGTTAAGGAAGACGAGTTCAACAGCCTTGCTGAGCAGTATGAGACTGCATTAAAGGCATTCAATGATAAGGTTGATGCACTTAATACAGCTAAGGCCAATGCTCTTATGGCATTAGGATATTCTGATGCCAAGGGCGCAGAAGGCTTATCAGATGAGCTCGCATCATTATATGCAGAGGACGAGAAGGAAGTTGCTGACATGGAAGCCAGCCTTGAAGTTCTCAAAAACAAACTTGCAGCTGCTGAGAAGAACTATAAGCAGAGCGGATATGGCTACATTGCAGCTCTTGAGAATTCTATCGCAGCAAACGGCAAAGCCGAGTATGGAACCGGCAATGGCGAAGTCAAAGATGTTAGCATCGAAAAAATCGAAGCTGAAGGTAGCAAAGTTAAAGCCACCTACAGAAACTTATTCAAAGCTATTGTTCAGACTTACTATGTTCCTGAAGTTCTTGGCGGAACATTTGTTAAGGTTGAAGCTGCACCTGTTGAAAACGGCGACTACTATTACAATGGCGATACAACAAATCCTAACAATAAATCTACCAGAGGAGATGTTCTTCGTTACTTCGTTGTAACTTATAAGGATGCTAATGGCACTGAAAAGACTGTCAAACTCAACTATAAAACTGCTAACGAGAACAAAAAGGATGGTTACAAGGGCATTGTAATCTTTGAAAAGACTGAGCATACAGTTCTTGAGAACCAGGATATAGATAATGGTATTTCTATCACAAATGAAAACGGAACAGAGGTTAAGTTTGGCGAGAACGACTCTAAACTTACCTTATTCAAGGATGGCAAGTTCTACTTCAAGAACGCAGACGGTTCATACACAGTTCTTAAACAGAATGGTGAGAAGACTACAAGCAACAGAATAGTTGATGATTTTGAAGTAACCGATGAGAAAAAGCTTTCTCTTAAAGTTGATGAAGAAAAAACTAATACGGACGTACTTGAGGACACCGAAGAGGTATCATACGAATATAAGGACGGACGTATTGTCAAGACTGTAAAGAATAGTATTACTACCACAACATTCACCGGCCGCCAGCTTGATGCTATGGATGAGAAGGATTATACAGAAGATGTAGAGGATGCTAAGGCAGAGTATCTTACTCAGATTCAGGGCATAATTACCGGCCTCAGAGACAACATGACTGTCATTATAGCCGGCAAGGAATATAACAATACTCACGTTATTCCCGATAATGCAAAAGCTGAGGATTACGGATTTGTAGAAACAACAGGATCCAGACAGGTAGAACGCGATGAAACAATCGGCTGGAACGTGGATGTAGAGTACAAGTCTGACTTTACCAAGAAGATTCGTGTAGACGAAACGTATTCGTGGGAAATCATTAGGAGCATATGGGGTAAAGGAGTAGACTGGAAGGCAAACGAGGTAGTTAAAGAGAAGGTAAACAGTTTTAAAAATAATTTATCTTCCGAATATACTTATGACGGATCAAGTGATACTGTTGACGGCGAATGGCATCTTTTGAGCTCAGGTACCATTAAAGGCGATATCTATATTAACTATCATAGAACCAACAATGCAACCAAGAGCATAGCAGTATATAATGCAGATAAGGAAGCGGCAAAGGCAGCGGCGAAGCTCAACAGTAATGTTACTGGAACAGCCAATATAGGAAATGATGTAACTGAGACGAAGAGTGTAGTTAATGCTACAGTTGGTACAGCAATTACCAAGAAAGTATATCCTATAGTTACCACATATGGTTACGCTTCACTTGATTATATCCTTAAGACAGTGACCACTCAGCAGAATCAGGTTACATACACAGAGTCATGGGCTGTAGACGAGGAGACTTCTCACAAGGAATACAGAAACGACAACTGGTATTCAGGCGATGTCATTTCAATAAAGGTTGACAAGAATAACAATAACGCATTTGTTGCCAACTATAATACCGATGGTAAGAGCCAGAATGGCAATAAGGGTGCTCACGTACTGGATACAGCTAAGTCAGAAGCTCTTGTTAACAAGATTAACGAAGCTAAGAATAAGATTGGCCAGTATGACGCAGCTATCGCAGCTGTTAAAACTGCCGAAGCAAAGGTTAAGGAAGCTGAAGGCGAAGTTGAAACACTTAAGGGCCTCATTGAGCAGATTAGCTTCAGCAAGAAGGACAACATTCTTGCAGGCCTTAGAAGCAGACTTGAAACCGCTGAGACTGAACTTGCAACTGCTAAGGCAGCAAGAGATCAGCTTCTTGAGGATCTTAGAACACTCGATGGACAGCGCGCTCAGAAGGTTGCAGCTCTTACATCCGCTCCTTCAGGTGAAGGCGGCGGAGAGACCGGTGGTGAAGGTGGTACAACTACTGCTCCCGGCTTAACAGTTCTTCCCGGTACAGCAGCACCTCTCGCAGCAGCACCTGCAATGTTCGTAGCAGCTCCCGGAGGAGCAGGCGCTCCCGCAGCAGCAGTAGCAGAGGATAACACAGTTACTCTTACTGAACAGAGGACAGCTCTTTCAGATGCAGCTCCTGAGGCTCAGACTGAGCAGGCTACAGAAAACATTGATGATGGCAAGACAGCTCTTGCAGCAGCACCTGTCAGTGAAGAGACACTTTCATGGTGGTGGTTACTCATCATCGCAGTTCTTGGCGGAGCAGGTTACGCAATGTATAGAAAGTTCCACAACAAGAAAGATGAGAAGACAACCAACTAATACTAATAAGTAATAAGCAAGACGGCGTCGGAATAATCCGGCGCCGCCTTTTTGATACTCACATATGCTTGTTCTATTCTTCTACGGGAGCTTTCTTCATGTAAGCGATTGATGAAATTTCGGTTCCGTCAATTGTAAACATAATTGAGCATCCGTCAAAGTTGTAGTTAAGAATCAGTGAATCTACAGGAATAACATCGTTAGGATCACCATATTTATCATGGATATCATCCTCAGTATCTCCCACAGCGATTCCTCTGGAGGTCTTCACTGATTTGTCGTGAATAATGATCTGAGCTAACTCTTCCTTGCCCTCAACTTCGCGGGCAACTACTTCAATGTCATCTTTGCCGTTGGTGTAGATGTGCTCGCCGGTTACATCACCGTCGGCCTTCTTGTCTGCACCGAGGTCATCCAGAGTTGTCTGGAGGTCTCCGAGAATTGAAATGATTTTGCCGTCATACATGAAGGAATTGGGCTCAAGGTCGCTGTTCACTTCAGGATCGGCAGTTTCCTTTTGGGAAATCTCGTCGGTTTCGATGTTGCTTTCAGCTCCGAGATCATCGGTTTTTACGGTATCTTCGCTTTCCAAGGCAGGTTTATCTTCGGTTACTTCTGTGGTTTCGGCAGTTTCAAACAAGTCAGTTTTCCCTGCCTCAGAGGATGTGCTTCCACATCCTACAATTGAAAGCACCATTGCTGATGCAAAAGTTAATGCTAAAATTCGTTTCTTCATATTATAATTCTCCCCTCGTTTGAATTATTTTGAAATAAAATAGGATATTGCGGCTACGTTATCATTGAATGCAAATAAAATGGAATAGCCTTCAAACTCGTATGTTAAAAGCTTAGCTCCCTCAACTACCTCATCATTGGGTTCGCCGTAAGCATTTCTTACTTCATCCTCAGTACTTCCAACGCCGACGCCCTTTGCGGTTCTTGCAGTCTTATCGTGAACTGTGATCTGTGTAAGTTCCTCTTTCCCGTCAGTCTCTTTGGTAAAAACACTGACAGCATCAGTTCCGATATCGTAGCAAATCACGCCTTCCTGATCGGAGGGCCTTCCCTCACCGGCTCCAAGGTTGTCAAGGATGGTCTGAAGATCGTCTTTTACTGAAATGATTTTTCCATTATATGCAAAACTGTCATCAGACAATGCAACAGGCGTTTCACCGATTGCTTCTGTTTCGGCCGCTTCTGTCTGGGATTCTTCTTTCTGAGATTCTTCTGTTTTTGCAGGAGCAATCTCTGATGCCTCAGAAGTTTGTTCTTCAGCTACAGTAGTCTCCTCCCAGGGATCGGAAGCGGCCTCGACTTTTTTTGTTCCGCATCCAATCAGAGCCAGCATCATTACAGATGCAAATAAAATTGTTAATGTAGTCTTCTTCATTGTTACTCTCCTCTCGTAATAATTTTGTAACATTTCTGTAACATTTATTACGATTGCATCATAACATACCAAACCGGAAGAAAAAGATAGGGATTTCTTTAAGATTTCTTTAAGGCATGTGCAAAGTGGTATAATATATGTAGAAATGGAATGTAAACTACAAGTAGCATTTTTGGTAAAATCCAGTGAACCTCAGCGTTTGAGCCACATGTCTTTATAAGTGAAAGGGTTAAGGAGATAAAGAAAACTTTAACCGTACCGATATATAAATCAAAGATAAAGAACATTCCTTACAAGAGATTAAACGGAGAAAAGGAGAAGGGCATATGATGAATAAGAAATTAACAAACAAAAAAGTTATTAAGGCTTTAACAATTGGATTATCACTGGCTATGGCCAGCCAGCCCATAACAGCTTTGGCAGCTGAGCCGGAAGCTACTCCTGAACCCGAAAACAATACAATGCCTATTCACAATGATGTGGAGAACGGCGTTGCTGACGCAGCACAGGAGCAGGCTGATGAGGCTTGGAAGGATGTCAAGGAGGCTGAAGCTTCTGCAGTAGTAGCTGTAGAGGAAGCAAAAGCTGAAGGAATATCAGAGGAAGTTAAAGAAGCAGCTGAAGCTCTTGGCGATGGAATGGAAGCTCACATGGAAGGTAACGTTGTAGTTGACGCTCCTGAGACTGACATCGAGAAGGCAGCAGGCGTTCTTGGCATAGCTGAAGGATTTGCAGAAATCGCTCAGTCAGAAGTAGTTGATGCTAACAAGCAGGCTGATATTACAGTGGATAAAGCTAATGAGGCAGCTTCTCTTCAGACCCAGGCTGAGAAAATTGCTGACGATATTACAACTACAGTAAATGATGCACAGACTTTAGTAGATGAAAAAGCAGTGGAGCTTAATGAAGCAGGCTCTGTTGATGAAGTAAATGAAGTCTTCGATACAATCGAAGATACAGTTAAAACCACAGACGCTGCAGTAGAGAAGGCAGCTTCAGATCTTTCGAAGATTGAAGATGATTTTAACAAGGCAAATGAAGCTCTTGAAGAAGCAACAGAAGAGTACGAGAGACTCGTTAATGGAACCAACGGAATCGGCAACAGCGTTACAGCATTTGACACCCATAAGGGCGTAGCAGACAAGGAAGCAGCTGAGGCTAAGGCAAGAGTTGATGAACTCGCAAAGCAGGCTGAAGACCTTAAGAATGCAGCTGAAGCAGCAAAAGTTAAATATGAAGGTATTCAGAAATTAAAGGATATCGAAGATAAGCTAGTAGCCGACTTTGAGAACGACAAGAAGCACGGAAGCGGCTCTGACAGAATCGTTGAATACTTCCAAGCAGTTATACAGTATTACTATATTCCTGAAATTGCTGACGGCAAATTTATCAGTATTGAACGTAATACATTCACCGGCAACAACTTCTTGACTGACGATGCTCAAAGAGCCAGCACAAAGGGTGATGTTTTAAACTATTACGAAGTTAAATATGAAAAGGACGGCGTTGAGCAGACCTTATACCTTAACTATAAGCTCCAGAATCAGAATACTACAAATGATCAGTGGAGATGGCAGGGACTTGTTATCTTCGAAAAGACTGAGCACCAGGTTGTAGACGGTCATGATATTGAAAATCTTCAGGATGACGGAAACGGCGTATTAACTTATGGAGGCAGCAGCTACGTAAAAGAGGATAACAAGTATTACAAACTTGTTAATGGTGAGAAGCAGGAGCTTACAGTTGAGACACAGCTTAGAAACGACAACTGGTACTCAGGAAATATCGCTCTCCTTACTAAACAGGATAACAGAGGACGCGGCAAGGATCCCTTCGTTATTGGCAAAGACTTGGATTACAAGACAGATAATGTAATAAAGGTTGATAACAAAAACTGGATCCTTGATGATACCGAGAGAAACACAATGCTTGGTTATAGAAACGCCTTGGCAAATTCCGCAGCACTTGCTCTTAAGTACGCAAGCATCGCTGAGAAGGCAGCAGCAGCACAGACAGCATTCGAAAAGGCACAGGCTGACGTAGTAGAGTTACAGACACGCATTGAGCAGGTGGCTATCGGCGACACAACCGTTAAAGAGGTTGCAACCTTACAGGCAAGCCTTGAGACAGCAAAGACCAAGCTTGAAGCAGCTAAGACCGTAAGAGACAACATGGTTGGACAGCTTGAGGATCTTAGAACTGTTCGTGATAACAAGATCGTAGCTCTTACCCCCGCTCCGGCAACAGGTGGCGCAGGTGAGACCACAACAACAGAAGCAGCCGGTGATGTTGCAGTTGCAGCAGGCGTTGTAACAAATGTTGTTACACCCGCAGCACCCGCAGCTCCTGCAGCAGGTGGAGCCGGAACAGTAGTAGCTCCCGGTGCAGCAGCAGCCGAGGCAGCAGGCGGAGCAGCCGGTGGTGAAGTAGTGGTTACAGAAGGAGCAGCCGGAGAAGAACTTACCAACATCAACGACGGAAGAACAGCTCTTGCATCAGTGATTGATGAGGAGACAGCTCCTGAAGTTACAGCAATCAACGAAGGTAAAGCACCTCTTACATACGCACCCATCAACGAGGAGTCAATGTCCTGGTGGTGGTGGTTAATAGTTGCTCTCCTTGGTGCTACAGGATACGCAATGTACAAGAAGCATCAGGAAAAGAAAGCAGAAAAAGTTACTAAGTAATTATACTCTCCCTTCTCTTATATAAACCCCAGGGGCCGAAGCTAAATGCTTCGGCCTTTCTCCTGTTGAAAAAAACTCTGAAGAAAAGTACAATAATAGAAACACATATTAAAAACACATATTAAAAACACAGAGGAATGAAATGAAAAAGAGATTATTAAGCTCATTAGTTATATTATGCATGACCACAGCATTACTTACCGCCTGTGGCAAGACTGAGAAGGTAATTGAGCCTGCAGAAGAGATGTGGACTGAAGTTACCCCCGCTCCCACAGAGGCTCCCACACCTGAACCAACAGAGGAACCCACGAAGGAGCCGACTCCCGAGCCTACAGAGGAGCCCACAGCGACGCCTACCCCCGAGCCTACAAAGAAAACTGCTCAGGCACCTTTTGCTGACCCGGTGGCATATTTTGATGTTCAGCTTAGTTACACCAACTCATGCTCAGTTGACATTGGCATGATAGCTATTATAGACCCCATCGATGGTTCTCAGATTAACATTGGCGGTGTTAAGAAGGACGATACTTTAAAGTGTAAGGTGATTTGGCCTACAGACAAGAATGAGCTTAAGTGGGCGGTTTACACCCAGGGCGGCGACCTGTATTCCGAGTCCACAACAGATGTAACGGGCCTTACGGAATCCATTTCCATTACCATTAAAGGCGAAAATACCATCGACGACATAGACGTTGATATTAAGTAGGTTGTTCATGACAGCAATTAAGCGAACCGCTTCTATAATATTTATACTGCTTTACCTTCCGGTGCTGGCCTCCATTATCTTCCTGGGTAATAAGGCCAACTACCCGGATTACTATAAACTGGATACAATCGTTCCTAACTGGGTGCTCTTTATTGCGGCACTTTTGTTGGCGATTGTATTTTTCTTTTTGGTAAAAACCATCGACCGTATCTCCTTAACACCAAAGACCAACCTTATCTTCAATCTGACACTTGCTTTGGCGTTTGTGGTAATCACAGTCATAAATATCAAGCTTTGCAAGTCTTTGGTGTTTGTCACGGGCTGGGCAGATCCTGTAAATGCTCAGTATTCGGGTTTTAGAATCAATGAGGGCATCTCGATTAACGAGGGCACCTGGTATTATCTTCTTTGCTCCAACAACGTGCCCATAGCCTATATCTGTTCGCTGATTCTGAGATTAATGCGGTTTTTCCCAAATTTCCCGTATCAATCGGACTTCTTTATTATAGAAGTTAACTGCGTGATTATTTCCCTGGCGGGATTCTTTACGGTGTTGACGGCCAAGAAATTAAGCAGGAAATTTGGACCTGCAGTGGTGGCTTTCCTAATATATGCAGGCTTAATCTGCGTATCTCCATGGAAGCTTTTCTTCTACACGGACACCGCAGGCATGCTGTTGCCCATAATCACCTTTTATGTGTATCTGGCTGCAAAGGGCAAAGACGGCCTCTTTAAATATGTATTTACGGCCATTTACGCCTTTACGGGGATTTTGGCAGGTATGATTAAGCCCACGGCCTACACCTGTCTTATTGCCATTGTTATTGTGGAAATGGTGGAATTTGTGGCAAGACTCATCAAGAAAGAAGGCAGAATCCTTGAAACGGCGGTGCTTATAGCATCTGTCATCGTCGCCTTCTTATTAATAAATGTGGGGCTCAAAGCACATATATATAATGTGGCAGGGTTCACACCGGACAAGGATCTGGAGGGAACCTGGACCTACTACCTTAATATGGGCTCCAACGAGGAGTACATGGGAACCAACAATCCCGTGGACAGCGGACTTTTGGTTGGTGAGTACTCGGGAAGGCCCGGAAGCGAAAGAAGAGCCGCCGAGATAGAAAGCTTCATGACAAGGACTAAGGACAGAGGATTCCTAGGCAACTTAAGCTTCTGGAACAGAAAGCTTACCATGACCTTCAACGACGGTACCTTTTCCTGGTATAAGGAGGGAATTGCGGCTTTTTACGCAGGAGAATACGAGGATATTTCCGCCAATCCGAAGAAAGAACTTTTAAGAAATATTTTCTGGGGCGACGGAGAGTATTATAATTATTTTGAGACCTACGCCCAGTGGCTTTGGATTTTTGTGCTCATCGGCATGGCGGGTGTGGGATTTGTAAGCTTTTATGCAAGGAACAGACAGCCCTTTGCTTTTCATCTTACGGTTATCTGTATCGGCGTGATTCTGTTTCAGATGTTGTTTGAAACCAGAGGAAGATACCTGATTTGCTCCCTTCCTCTCTTGATTATTGCAGGAGTAGAGGGATACAGGTTTTATGCAACTTTGAAGGATGAGTGCCATATTTTTAGAAAACAGGAATTCAAGAACAGGGAGGAATTAGAATGAGCGATTACAAGAAGCAATTTGAGTTTTGGCTTAACGATTCATACTTTGACGATGCCACAAAGGAAGAACTTCTCGGCATCAGAAATAATGAGAAAGAGATTGAAGAGAGATTCTACAAGGACCTGGAGTTTGGTACCGGCGGCCTTCGAGGCATTATCGGCGCAGGAACCAACAGAATGAACATCTATACTGTTCGTAAGGCTACCCAGGGACTTGCAAACTATATATTAAAGCAGGGCAAGAAGGACCCCAAGGTTGCCATTGCCTATGACTCCAGACGTATGAGCCCCGAGTTTGCCGATGTTGCGGCTCTCTGCCTTGCAGCCAACGGAATAAAGGCATACGTTTTTGACGAATTAAGACCCACTCCTGAGCTTTCATTTGCAGTAAGAAAGCTTGGATGTACATCAGGTATCGTGGTTACAGCAAGCCACAATCCCCCTGAATACAACGGATACAAGGTTTACTGGGAGGACGGCGCTCAGGTTTCCACCCCCAGAGACGGCGAGATTATCGCTGAGGTTAACAATGTAACCGACTATCACACAGTTAAGACCATGGACAAGGAAGAGGCCAAGAAAGCCGGCCTTTACGAGGTTATCGGCGCTGAGATTGATGACGCTTACATGGTTGAGTTAAAGAAGCAGATTATCCATCCTGAAATCATTAAGCAGGTGGCGAAAGATATAGTTATTGTTTATACACCCCTTTGCGGAACTGGTAACAAGCCCGTAAGAAGAATCCTTAAGGAGCTTGGCTTTGAGAATGTTTATGTGGTTCCGGAGCAGGAGAATCCCGACCCCAACTTCACAACTCTCGAGTACCCTAACCCCGAGGATCCCAAGGCCTTCACCTATGCTTTGAGACTTGCTAAGGAGAAGAAGGCAGATGTTGTTCTTGCAACTGATCCTGATGCCGACAGACTGGGAATTTACTGCTACGATACCAAGTCAGGAGATTATGTTCCTTTTACCGGAAATATGTCCGGAATGCTTATTGCAGAGTACATCTTAAGGGAGCGTAAGGCCAATGGCACCATGCCTTCTAACCCCGCTTTGGTAAAAACCATCGTTACTACTAACATGGCTGATGTTATCACTAAGGACTATGGCGTAGATGAGATCGAGGTTTTGACCGGATTTAAGTATATCGGAGAGCAGATTAAGCTCTTTGAGCAGAATAAGAATCACAACTATGTATTCGGCCTTGAGGAGAGCTACGGCTGCCTGGCAGGAACCCATGCAAGAGATAAGGACGCCGTTGTTGCGGTTATGTGCCTCTGCGAAGTTGCTGCATGGTGCAAGTCCAAGGGCATTACCCTCTGGGATCAGATGCTTAACATGTATGAGAAGTACGGCTACTTCAACGAGAGTCAGTACGCAATCACCTTAAAGGGCATCGAAGGAAGCCAGAAGATCAAGGAGATGATGGACAAGTTAAGAGCCAACCCTCCCAAGAACTTCGGAGACCTTAAGGTTAAGGAATTTAGAGATTACGAAATGGGAACCACCCTTGATATCGCCACAGGCGAAAAGGGTAAGACCAATCTTCCCAAGTCCAACGTTCTCTACTTCGACCTTGAAGACAACGCATGGTGTTGCGCCCGTCCTTCAGGAACCGAGCCCAAGATCAAGTTCTACATGGGTGTTAAGGGAACCAGCATTGAGGATGCCAAGAAGAAGAACGAGGAACTTACGAATGCAATTAAAGCAATAATATAGTTGGTCGAAAAGGCCGACGTGCAGAATGGGGACAGGCCCCGATTGCACCTTTTAGGTGCAATCGGGGCCTGTCCCCATTCTGCACATCGGCCATTCTGCACACCAATCCTTCTGCACATCTTTGATGCAAGAATACCCCATAGTGGAAGTATGAGTAAATTGAACGTAACAAACCTCAAAAAAGCCTACAACTACATGAAGAAAAACGGCCTTAAAGCCATGCTGACCCAGGCGGCTGAAAGGCTTGAAAGTCATGATTATGATGACTATACATTTGAACCCGTAAGTGAGGAAGAGCTTGAGAAGCAGCGTAAGAATGCGGGCTCATATTCCGTTCGCTTCAGTATTCTTGTGCCTGCATACAACACTCCAAAGGAGTATTTTAAGGAAATGATTGAGTCTGTGGAGGCTCAGACCTATCCTAACTGGGAGCTAATCATCGGAGACGCGGGAGATGAAGCACAGGGTCTTAAGGAAATAGTTGAAGAGTTTTCTGACAGGCGTGTCAGATACATCAAACTTCCCGAAAACAAAGGAATTTCCGGCAATACCAACGCCATCCTTAAGGAGGCCAGAGGTGAATACATTGCCCTCCTTGATCATGATGATTTTCTGACTCCCGATGCTTTATATGAGAACGCAAAGCTTATTTCGGAAGCCACCAAGAAGCCGGGACTCATCTATTCCGATGAGGACAAGTGCAACGGTGACGCCACCAAATTCTACGACGTTTACCGCAAGCCAAACTTTAACTTAGACCTTCTTCTTTCAAATAATTACATCTGTCATTTTTTGGTAATCAAATCCGAAGACCTTAAGAGCATCGGCTTCAGATGCGAGTTTGACGGGGCTCAGGACTATGACGTTACCTTAAGATGTATCATGAGATATATGCCTGATTTCAAGGAGGTTTACCATATTCCAAAGGTTCTCTATCACTGGAGATGCCATGAGGAATCCACAGCCTCCAACCCTCAGAGTAAGCTTTACGCCTACGAAGCAGGAAAGAAGGCTCTCACAGATGCCCTGGAGACTTTAGGCTGGAAGGCGGAAGTAACCCACTCAAAGCACCTGGGCTTTATGGATGTAAAATATATCCCCGGAATCTTTGATGTCAGAGAAGACATCGGAATGATCGGGGGCAGAATCATAAATGACAAAGGTGTCATAATTGGCGGCATCATGGATGAAAACGGTACCCCCGTATTCGGGGGCTTAAAGGATGGCTACAGCGGTTACAGAAACACTGCCACCCTTAAACAGGATGCGGACCTACTCGATATAAGGTGTATGAAACTTCGCCCGGAACTATATGATGTGTTTAAGGATGTGACGGGAATGGAGTATAAAGAGGACCCGAAAACAGGATTTTATGACATAAAACTTCAAAAAGATGATACAGATTTGATGAAAATCTGCACCATAATATGTCACAGGATAAAGAAAATGGGTTACAAGCTTTTATATGACCCGGATTGCAGCGTAAAGGTTAAAGAATGAGAGCAAGTGTGGTAATTCCAAACTACAACGGATTAAAGTTTTTACCCACCTGTTTGGCAAGCCTTGCACTGCAGACAGTCACCGATTTTGAGGTGATTGTAGTGGATAACGGATCCACGGACGGAAGCCTCGAATATCTGTCAAAGCATCCGGAAGTAAAGGTGATTGCTTTCCCGGAGAACACGGGTTTTTGCAAGGCAGTTAATGAAGGCATCAAGGCGTCCAACGCCGAATATGTAATACTTCTTAACAACGACACCAAGGCTTATAACACTTACATCGAATATCTCCTGAAGGCCATCGAGAAGGATGAGCAGATTTTCTCAGTTAACCCACAGATGCTTTCCATGGATTATCCGGGACGAATCGACGACGCGGGAGATTTGTATTGTGCCCTGGGGTGGGCTTTTGCCAGAGGTAAAGGCAAGAGGAAAGAACTTTACGACACCCCGAAAGAGATTTTCGCATCCTGCGGGGGCGCATCCATTTACAGACGAAAGATTTTCGATGAGATCGGGCTCTTTGATGAGACACATTTCGCCTACTTAGAGGATTTGGACGTAGGCTACAGAGCTCTGATTCATGGATACAAGAACCTGTACTACCCGGACGCCAAGGTGCTTCACGTAGGCAGCGGGGCCTCAGGTTCCAGATACAATGAGTTTAAGGTAAGGCTTTCATCCGCCAACAGCGTATATGTAATTGGCAAAAACATGCCCTTTCTCCAATGGGTCATAAACCTTCCTTTTCTCTTCATTGGTTTTAACATCAAAATACTGTTTTTTATCCGACGAGGACTTGGCGGAACCTATTTTAAAGGTCTGTTTCGCGGAATGGGCATGGTTCTGAAACATTACGACAAGCATGTTCCTTTCCGGTTTAGGCATATGAAGAATTACTTGCGGATACAGGTAATGCTGTGGGTGAACATGGTGCTTCGCCTCAAAGGATAAGGATTATAAATATAAATGATAAGGGACAACCAGACATTACTTAACCGAATACATCTTGTACTTGATGCCCTCATAGCAGCTTGCTCTTATATGCTGGCATGGTACTTTTGGTTTGAAAGTCCCTGGGAACAGGTAGAAGAAGGCGCAGGTGTTCTCCCTATGGAGACCTATTTTTATGCGCTGACCTTCATCATTCCCGGCTGGATTATAATATATTACGCTTTTAACCTGTATACATCTAAAAGAACCTCAAAGCAGCGTTACGAGATCTGGGGAATTATTAAAGCAAATACTGCGGGAGTTGCGGCTTTCCTGATTGTTTTGTATTTAGTAAATCAGCCCTATTTCTCAAGAGGTATGATTCTTGTTTTCTACGTGATAAACATAATCTTAACCTCAATATTCAGGGTTATCTTAAGGAACGCCCTTAAGTTCTTCAGACGTAAAGGTTACAACATTAAACACGTTTTACTGGTAGGCTACTCAAGGGCAGCCGAAGAGTACATAAAGAGAATCGTTGACAATCCCCAGTGGGGATATGACTGTGTGGGAATTCTTGATGACGAGGTTCCTGCGGGAACACTTTTTAAGGGAGTTAAGGTTCTTGGCCGAATCGACAATATCTACGAGATTCTGCCGGAGAATAAGCTTGATGAGATAGCAATAACCCTTTCCCTTAAGGATTACGACAGACTGGAAGAGATGGTTTCAACCTGTGAGAAATCAGGTGTCCATACGAAATTCATCCCCGATTACAACAGCCTGGTTCCCTCCCAGCCTTACACAGAGGATTTGGTGGGACTTCCCGTAATCAACATAAGATACGTTCCCTTAACCAATCCCTTTAACGCCTTTGTTAAGAGGATTATGGACATTGTTGGTTCCTTAATCGGAATCATCATTACATCGCCCCTTCTTATTATTGTGGCGATACTTGTGAAGTGTACAAGCCGCGGACCTATTATTTTCAAGCAGGAACGTGTGGGCCTTCACAACAGAAACTTTAATATGTACAAGTTCAGAACCATGAAGCTGCAGGCAGCCTCCGAGGAGGAGAAGGCCTGGACGATTAAGGACGACCCCAGGGTAACCAAGGTAGGACGATTCCTTCGTCGAACGAGTATTGATGAATTACCGCAGCTTTTCAATATATTAGTTGGTAGAATGAGCCTGGTAGGACCCAGACCCGAGAGGCCGCTCTTCGTAGACAAGTTCAAAGAAGAGATACCAAGATACATGGTTAAACATCAGGTCAGACCGGGACTAACCGGCTGGGCGCAGATTAACGGATATCGTGGAGATACCTCAATAAGGAAACGAATTGAGTACGATATCTACTATATCGAGAACTGGACATTGGGATTCGATATCAAAATCTGCTTTTTGACAATTTTCAAAGGTTTTATCAACAAAAATGCTTATTAACAGGTAATACGGAGGAATTAAGAAATGGCAACACAGGACAGAAGACCTGCGCCTAGAAGACGCGCACGTCGTGATGACCCCAGACAGAGAGAGGCTCAGAGAAAGAAAAGAGCTATCATTCTCGGAGTTGAAATCATCGTTATTCTCTTAATGCTGGTGGTAGTTATCATGGCTATCCGCGGTGAGGGTATCTTTAAGGTGTTAAGTAATGAGGCACCTACAAGAGTAGAGTTAAATGAGGGTGAAATTCAGGAGAAGATGAACGAAACGGTTCTCGAGAACGAGACACTGAAGGGCTACCGTAACATCGCACTTTTCGGTGTTGACTCCACAACAGGAGCTCTTGAGAAAGGAACACGTTCCGATACAATTATTATCGCATCCATCAACCAGGACACAAAGGAAGTTAAGCTTTGCTCAGTTTACCGTGATACTTACCTCAACAAAGGTAACGACAAGTACGGTAAGTGTAACGCAGCATACGCTAACGGTGGTCCCAAGCAGGCAATGATGATGCTTAACATGAACCTTGACCTTAATATCACCGATTTCGTAACAGTCGGTTTCCAGGGCCTTACAGATGCAATTGATGCTCTTGGCGGCGTATGGATCGATGTTGACGAAGAAGAGATTAAGCATATTAACAACTACCAGATGTGTATCGCTGAGAACCTTAAGCGCCCCTACACAGAGGTAACTTCCACAGGTTATCAGCTCCTTGACGGACTTCAGGCAACAGCATACTGCCGTATCCGTTACACAAAGGGTGATGACTACATGAGAACCTTCCGTCAGAGAGAGGTTATCAAGGCTTGCATGGAGCAGGCTAAGAAGGCAAACGTTACATCTCTTAACAAGATTGCAGAGGCAGTATTCCCTGAGGTTTACACATCTCTTAACCTTGAGGAAATCCTCACAGTTCTCGGAGAAGTTGCACAGTACAAGATCGTTGCTGACGACGGACTTCCCTTCGAGCAGTTCAGAGGCTCAGGCACCATCGGAGCAAACGGAAGCTGCGTAGTTCCCACAGACCTTGCAAGCAATGTTAAAGAGCTTCACAGATTCCTCTTTGACGAGAACGATTATCAGGTTTCCGAGGAAATCAACAAATACAGCGATGTGATTAAGGGCGATACCCAGGCATATCTTAACTAAAGATTGAAAATCAAAGGGAGTCGTTAACTGCGACTCCCTGCTTTTATTTTATGGAAAAAATCAAATCTCTCCTTTTTGGAATAATTAAATATCTGACCCTGGCTTCTTTGCTTGGAATATTGGCTCTTATTATCGTAAGGGACAGACGAATCGACTATCTCTACAAGAATATGAGCTTTTTTTCTAATGCGGTAATTGTGGCAATAATAGCCCTTGCCACCGCCTGCATTTATTTTTGGCAAAAGAAAAAATCCGCTGATATCTCCTCCCCCGAAGAGACCCCAAAGAAGAGAAGGTATATGGGTATTATCTTTGCAAGTCTTGGCTTACTTGTAATTGAACTTATTGTTGCAAGAAATATATACCTTGATACCGGCTGGGATTGCGGCTCTCTTACTGAGATGGCAAGGAGTATCGCATTTTATGACGGAAGTGTCGGAAATGATACCTACTTTTCACAGCACCCCAACAATATGATGCTTACAGCCGTCCTTACCTGGCTTCTTAAGATATTTAATTTCCTTGGTTTCAAAGGGGAGAGCATGATGTATTTTCCCATGGTTTTCGGAAGTGTTATGATGGTTAACCTTTCCGGAATCTTCACCTTCGACCTTGTGAGAATCTTTACGGGAAGTGAGAAGAAGGCCTGGGGAGCCTGGGGTGTGTTTGCAGTGTGGATCGGGCTTAATCCCTGGATTTGTATTCCATACTCCGATACCTACAGCATTCTTTTCCCCATTCTTATAATCTGGATATATGAAAAAGTAATCAGGAAATATGACGACAGTGTCACATATGCCTTGGGGTGGCTTATAGCTGCACTTTTTGCATTTTTTGGATACATGATTAAGCCTACTGTTCTTTTGGCTTTTATAAGCATTGTGATTGTGGAGATAATAGACAGGCTCTTTGGCTCAAAGGGTGTGGCGAGACGACTTACTCTTAACCGCCTTATGTTTATTGTTCTGGGGGCTTTGGTTGGCTATATTATATGCCTTCTTATAAACCTGGGAGCCATGAAGCTTATGGGGGCAACACCGGATGAGAACCAAAGCTTTGTGATGCCTCATTACATATATATGGGCCTTAACTATGATACATGCGGCACCTATCATCAGCCCGATAATAACTTTACCGCAGGCTTTCCCGATCAGGCCTCAAGAAAAGCCGGTGATATAGAGGGCGCAAAAGAGAGAATAAGACAGATGGGACTTAGAAAGTTCCTTGTCCACATGGAAAGAAAGTCTTTGGTAAACTTTAATGACGGTACCTTTTCCTGGGGAAATGAGGGGGCTTTCTACAGAGGAATCATTGAATCAGACAGCTTTATAACAGGATTTTTCAGAAATATATATTATTCTCCTGAGGTTACCAAAACGAAGGCAGGAGAATTCGGATACAGAGCATTCCACACAATAGCCCAGTTTATATGGGTTGTAATCCTTATTCTCATGTCCTTAAGTATCCTTAAAAAAGATGAAAAAACAAGCCCTGCGGAGGTTGCCGCAAGGCTTTCAATACTGGCAATTATTTTGTTTGTTTCAATATTTGAGGCAAGGGCAAGATACCTTTATCTATACGCACCCTTGATGGTGGTTTTGGCCTTTAATTACAGACCCTTCTTAAAGCGCCTGAAATCAGATAAGGCATGAAAACCCATCTTTGTGATTTTAGGAATACTTAAGGAGGACTTACCAATGGCCCTTGGTTTAAAAGTTATTTCCTTAAATGCCACTTTGTCTTTATAATATACAAAGAAGGCTGTGAGCATTATATTCGGAAGAGCGTAGTGCTTATCAAAGCGGCTTAAGTATTTGGCCACTGCTTCAGATTTCATAAGTCTGAAGGGAGCGTTGGCGTCCGTAACCTTGATTCCAAAGTAAAGCCCAAGGAGCATGCACACCACCTTTTCCACAAAGGCTCTGGATTTGCCGTCTCCTCTTACGGGGCGGGTACCGATAACGGCATCAAGATCTTCTTCGCCTTGGGCCTTATAGAAGGCTTCAAATTCGGCCGGATTGGTCTGGCCGTCGGAATCGGTCTGGAATATTAAATCGGCGCCGTTATCTATTGCATACTGATAAAGGGCAATAAGCTTCGGGCCGTGTCCGGGGTGATCGGTATCAAGTATTTCAAGCTTTGGAAGGTAATCCTTTAATCCAAGCAATATTTCGTGAGTTCTGTCAGTGCTTCCGCTGTCTGCCACCACGAGCTTCGAGTTCTCCCCTGCCATATTTAAAAAGGGGTACCAGCTCTTCACCGTGGCATCGATATTTGCTTCTTCATTGTAAGCGGGCATGACTATGTATAAGTTATTCATAAAGACTATTTTATTTTCTTTTATAAACAAAGTCAACGTAAGAAGGACGGGCAAATGAGGGTAGATATAGTAATCCCAACCTACAAACCGGATGAGAAATTTAAAAGACTTATTGAGAAATTAATGACAGGAATGTCAGAAAATATCAATGAGATATTTGTGATAAACACAGAGGAAGCTCTGTGGGATAAGGCTGTGTCTTCCGAATGGGTTTCCGGATATGAGAACCTTAAGGTTTTTCATATTAAGAGGGAGGAATTTGATCACGGAAGAACCCGCCACGAAGGGCTTCTTATGACAAAGACTCCCTATGTTTTGTTTATGACCCAGGATGCGGTTCCTTATGATAACAATCTTCTTAAGGAACTGATTAAGGTGCTAGATTCCAATGAGGATGTGGCGGTGGCCTACGCAAGGCAGCTGCCGGATGAGAAGTGCAATAAGATAGAAAGACTTACAAGAGATTTCAACTATCCTGACACAAGTGTCATTAAAGGCAAAGAGGATATAGAACGCCTTGGAATCAAAACCTTCTTCTGCTCCAACGTGTGCGCCATGTATAAAAAGGATATATATATGAAGCTTAAGGGCTTCGACTATCCCGCCATATTTAACGAGGATATGGTTTATGCAGGCCATGCGGTTAATGCCGGCTATAAGATTGCATACGTGGCAGAGGCAAAGGTGATTCACTCCCACAACTACACCGGCCGTGAACAGTTCCACAGAAACTTCGACCTTGGAGTTTCACAGACCTGTCACCCTGAGGTATTTGAAGGCATTAAGTCCGAGTCCGAGGGCGTAAAGATGGTAATTAAGAATGCCTGTGCACTTCTTAGGAGAGGGGCGGTTTTTTCCATAATTAAATTGGTATGGCTTTCGGGGAATAAGTATCTTGGCTACAAAAAAGGCCGTGCTTTCAAGACTTTAAGCCGTGAAAAGATTATGAAATACACCATGAATCCCGGATACTGGAATCATATCAGTGAAGAAAAATCATAGTTTTTTAATACAAAAAACACAAAAAAAACACAAATTACCTCTAGACTGTGAGTTGTAGGTGAGGGAAAGGAAGTTCCCTCCAATGTAAATGCGATTACAGAAAAGAGGTAATTTGTATGTACGAAGAAAATAACACGACAAACAATCAGGATACCGGTTCCACCCCAAACACTAATTACGGACCGTCATCCTACAGCAATTATAATTTTAACCAGGGTTATCAGAACCCCAATGGAACACCCTTCCCCAACACCACACCGGTGCCTCCGAGAAAAGAGAAGAAACCCGGTAAGGTTGGAGGCTTCTTTAAGAAATTAATCCTTGTGGCAGTTTTGGGAGTTTTCTTTGGAGCATGTGCGGGAGGTACTTTTTACGGAGTATACAATTACTTCGGACTCGGTAACAAAGCTTCTCAGATAGCTGAAGGAACCACAATCAACAAGACTGATACGGCAGATCTTAATAAGGATGCCAAGGCAGAAGAGGAAACCAAGCCTGCTGTAAGCACAGAGGTTTCAAAGGTAATTGAGTCCGATATCAGCGAAGTTGTTGAGTCAGTAATGCCTTCAATGGTTTCCGTTACAAACAAGGCCATCGTCAACTACAACTACTGGGGAAGAGTTTTCTCAGAGGAGCAGGAAGGACGAGGCAGCGGAATCATCGTTGGAAAGAATGATACGGAGCTTTTAATTGTCACAAACTATCACGTTATAAACGGTGCCGAGACCATCGAGATTACCTTCAATGACGATGCAGTTTATCAGGCAAACGTAAAGGGTACCAACAAGAACATGGACCTTGCGGTTGTAGCTGTAAAGCTTGCAGACATGGATGAGAGCACTCTCAATGAGATTAAGATTGCAAGCCTTGGAGATTCAGATTCACTGAAACTTGGTGAGCCTGTCATCGCCATCGGTAACGCCCTTGGATACGGCCAGTCCGTAACAAACGGTATTGTCAGCGCCCTTAACAGAGAAATCGAGATGGAGGACGGCGCTACAGGTACATTTATTCAGACCAACGCAGCCATCAACCCCGGCAACTCAGGTGGTGCACTTCTTAACTACAACGGTGAAGTAATTGGAATCAACTCCAACAAGATCGGTGGCGAGACCATCGAAGGTATGGGATATGCGATTCCCATTTCAAGTGCAAAGCCTATCATCGCAGAGCTGATGCTTAAGGATACAAAGACCAAGGTTGATTCTGAAGATGATATAGGATACATCGGAATTCAGCCCGCAAACGTTATGGACGGAATGCCTGCAGGCGTTTACGTAGCCAAGGTTTACGAGGGAACCCCCGCTGAGGAAGCAGGAATCAGAACCGGCGATATCATCGTAGGTATCGACAATGAGGAAGTGGGAAGCTATGCAGACCTTCAGAAGGCCCTCACATACCTGCCCGGCGGAACTCATACAGAGATTGATATCAAGCGTTACGGCGCCAACGGATTCGAGGATGTTACAGTCGACATTACCCTCGGCTCCAGAGCAGATATCCAGACAGACTAAATCATATTAATTGAATACCTCTTTCAAAAGAACGGGCCTGTGGGCCCGTTCTTTTAAATTGTGGCCAAAGCGGGCCAATTATCAATTCAATTACCGCTTAGGCATCGGAATCGGGGATTTTCCTATTTCCGATGCCCAAAATAGTACATATTTCACTCCGCGGGCATCGAGATTACCAATTTCCCATTTTCCGATGCCTACAATCCCATTTTTCATACATTTCAAGCATCGGAATTCGGCTTTTTTTATTTTCCGATGCCTCAAGGACCCTTGCTTTAGTTTTCCAAGCATCGGAATTCATAAATCCTGCAATTATCGATGCACTAATGCGCCTCTTTACGTGAGATTTGACAAATCGCGTTTTTCGTAATAAGCAGTATATGTTATAATGAACCCATGAAAAACGAAACGGGATTCAAAAGATATAAATGGTTTTTACTGGGACTGGGGCTAACTTTAGCCTCAGCCCTTGTTTTTGTGTTTTTGGGAGGAAGGAGCATCTTCGTAAACCATGATCAGATGGACGGGGAGATGCTTTGCTATATTCTGGCGGCCAGGCACATGTTTGACGGCTCCGGGATATATCCGGAATTCATGAACGGTATGGCAAAAACAGCCCTTACTCCACCTGCGCTTTTATTTGTGCCTTTGTTCAGATTTTTCAGTCCTCTGACGGCCTTTATCATAATGCGATATATTGTCATGGCCTTTGGCTATGTGGGCATGTATCTTCTTTTGAAAAAACGCGGCAGCTCATCACTTGTCTCCGCTTCAATCGCCCTCATTTTCGCCTATGCACCCTTCATTCACGTATACGGCTTTTCAATGTACGGAGTTCCCATGCTTGCTTACGCTTTCCTTTGCCTTGAGGACAGAGGAGTGGGAGCCCTTAAGGGCAAGAGCTCCCTTAAGTATTTCGGAATCATTATCCTTACTGCCCTTGGCTCATCCCTGGTATTATCGGGCTTTGCCATGCTTGCGACAGCAGGAATTCATTTTATTTTCCTTCTTTGCAAAAAAGAAAAAACAAGAGCACGCTGGACCTTCTTTGGAGGTGCGGTGCTCTTTATCACATATATTCTTTGTAATTTAAGCTTTGTAAAGCAGATTCTCGGAATCGGCGCGGGAGGCTACAAATCCCATAAGGATGAAGTTGTTCTTGTGGCAAAGCCCTTCCTTGATTCCTTTGCCAAAGCCTTTCTTTTGGGGGCAGAGCACTCCGGATTTGAGAGAACGCTGATTTTACTGATGGCTGTTATTGCTGCGATTTACGTAGGAGTCATAAAAAAGGAAGGTCGCAACGTCAAACTTATCGCCATTAGGCGCACCTTCTTTGCCCTTCTTTTCATGGCTGTTATCGCAGCCCTTTACGAGTGTGAACCGGTAGTAAATCTTAGAATGAGCGCCACAGGACCCTTAAGATGGTTCCAGGTTTCAAGAATCGACTGGATAGCACCGGCAATGCTGCTTGTTATGTTAACCGACACCATAGAGCTCTTACTCGAAAAAAACAGGATTCTTGCGCTGGCGACCGCCCTTGTGGCCGCATTAACCTTTGCCCTTTTTATCCACGCCGATACTTGGATGGATAACGCAAAGGTCATACTTGGCAGAGATTCAGCCCTTTTATCCTGGGATGAGTACTATGCGACCGACGTGTTTGACGAGGCCGCGAAGTTCATCGAGGACACCACAGGGGAGAAGAAAGAGGATTATAAGTGCGTAAGTCTAGGCATATCCCCAGCAGCAGCCCTTTATAACGGCTTTAACTGTTTGGATGGATATTCCAACAATTATGATGTAGAATACAAGCATGAGTTCAGGAAGATAATAGCCCCGGAGCTTGCGAAGAATGATTATATCAGGGCATATTTTGACGAGTGGGGCAACAGGTGCTACCTGTATGCAGCTCAGATTCCAGGATATTTTACTGTGGAAAAAAGCGGTTTCTACTTTGCCGACTACGAGATTGATTCCGAAGCCTTAAAGAATCTTGGCGGAAAGTACCTTTTCTCTGCGGCATATATCGACAAAGCAGAAGATGAGGGGCTTACGCTTTTAACAGAAGAGCCTTTAGAAACCGATACAAGTTACTATAAATTATATATTTACCAGGTGAATTAGTTTACATAACAAAGGAGTATAAATGTCAGAGACAAACGATAACAACAAGACTGAATATGAAGAAGTCTGCGTCATGTGCCATCGCCCCGAAAGCAAGGCGGGCAAAATGTTCCACCTTCCCGGCGGAATGTGCGTGTGCGATGATTGCATGCATCAGACCATGGATATGATTTCCAAGATGGATCCCGGCACAATGACGGATATTCCCGGCTTTCCCGGAACCATCGGAGGAATGAAAATAAGGGTTGATATGCCCGTGCCTCCCGTAAATGAAACTCCCACGGAGAAGCTGGAGGGAGATACCAAGCCTGAGGGTGACGAAGATAAGAAGGAAGAGGAGAAGGCGCCTCATGTCACCGGCATGCCCGGGGGCTTTCCAAACATCAGCTTCCTTAACTTAAACGACATTCAGGACATGTTCCCCAATCGTCGTGCACCCAAGAAGAAGGCAAAATCTGAGAAGCCTGTAATCAACATCAAGGATATCCCCGCTCCTCACATAATCAAGGAGAAGCTGGACCAGTATGTGGTGGGCCAGGAACACGCAAAGAAGGTTATGAGCGTTGCGGTTTATAACCACTATAAGCGCGTGGCTTCAGGCACAATGGACGAAATCGAAATCGAGAAGTCCAACATGCTTATGATCGGTCCCACAGGCTGTGGCAAAACCTACCTGGTAAAGACCCTTGCAAAGCTTCTTGATGTGCCCCTTGCCATTGCGGATGCCACTTCTTTAACAGAGGCAGGCTACATTGGTGATGACATCGAAAGCGTAATTTCTAAGCTTCTTGCTGCGGCTGACAACGACGTTGACAGAGCCGAGCAGGGCATTGTCTTCATAGATGAGATTGATAAGATCGCAAGAAAGAAGGAGACTCATTCAAGGGACGTTTCCGGCGAGAGCGTTCAGCAGGGAATGCTGAAACTTTTGGAGGGTGCAGAAATAGAGGTTCCCGTGGGAGCAAGCAGCAAGAACGCCATGGTTCCTCTTGCCACCGTAAACACCAAGAACATCCTCTTTATCTGTGGCGGAGCCTTCCCTGACCTTGAGGAGATTATCAAGGAACGCCTTCACAAGCAGACAGGAATCGGCTTTGGAGCAATCTTAAAGGACGATTTTGATAAGGAAAAAACCATCCTTTCTAAGGTAACGGTTGAGGACATAAGGAAATTCGGCATGATTCCCGAATTTATCGGCCGTCTTCCCATTATCTTCACCCTTGAGGGCCTTGGGAAGGATATGATGGTCAAGATATTAAAGGAGCCCAGGAATGCAATACTTAAGCAGTATCAGAAGCTTCTTGAGCTTGATGAGGTTAAACTGGTATTCGATGACTCGGCTTTGGAGGCAATTGCCCAAAAAGCCCTGGAGCGCGATACCGGCGCCAGAGCTTTAAGATCAATTATCGAGGATTTCATGCTTGATATTATGTATGAGATTCCCAAGGATAAGAATATCGGTACCGTAACCATCACAAAGGATTACATTGAAGGTACCGGCGGTCCCATAATAGAAATCAGGGACGCACTTCCTTTGCCTGAGATTTCTTCCGAAACTGAGCAGGAGTAAAACCTGTAAATCTCTTGAAAACCTGGGCAAAATAGGATTGGGATGAGAAGCCCACATTTGTTGCAACAGTGGATACAGAGTAGTTGGATGTCGACAAAAGATGTTCAGCTGTCTGTATCCTTTTTCTTTGCAGATAATTCATGGGAGATTCGCCCAGGAACTTATTGAAGGAGTGTATGAGGTAGAACTTACTCATATGGGTTACCTCCGAAAGCTGCTCTAAGGTAATGGGGTCCATGTAATGAGAGTCAATGTAGCTTTTGGCAATGCTGCATTCCTTGCTTATTCCCGGGTCGTCCCTGGACCTTAAACCCAGGTTCTGATTTACTACAAGATCGTTTATCAGAATTTCAGCCATATCCTTGCAGACAAGTTCCCAGCCCGGAGCCTGTTTCTCAGCTTCGCTTAGAACCATGTCGAGAAGGAAAAGGTAATTTTGCCTGTTTTTGGAAAGATTATAAATGCCATATCCCCTGTTTATGGGCTCTGTATTGAAGACAAATGCCAGATCCTCTATGGCAAAACAAAAATACTCCAGGTGAAACTTGGGGTCCGACTGTATCATGTGAGGAATGTGGGGATTGACGATGACAAGGCAACCTGCCTTAACGGGAAAGGTGGTGCCGTCCAGCAAAAGAGAACCTTTTCCGTCTGCGAAAAAGAAAATTTGGGTAAAATTATGGGAGTGAGACTGATCATCCCACTTCCCTTCGCATTTAATATGATGGATATAGAGCATTTTAAAATTCAGATGCTCTAAAACTTTATCAGAGAAATTAAACTTTCTGGTACTCATATGGTTTATTCCATAGAGTCGTCTTCATTTGCAGCTATGGTTGAAACGAAGGTGGAAACCACACTTGCAACCACACCGAAAATTATAACCAAAAGTCCGCCGCCCAGTAAAAAGAACATTTCAGTTTCCATGAGTATACTTCCTTTCTTACAAGGTTTGTGTTACTTTTATATTAGCACGATGTAGTTGAAAAAACAATCTTGGGGGATAGTTTATGGTTACAATCAGTGTATGCATGATAGTGAAAAATGAGGAGAACACTTTAAGAAAGTGCCTTGACTCACTAAAAGGCCTTTATGATGAGCTTATTATCGTTGATACAGGCTCTACGGATAAGACCAAGGACATAGCGGCGGAGTACACCGATAAGGTCTTTGATTTTACCTGGGTGGATGATTTCGCCGAGGCAAGAAACTTCGCTTTTGCCAAGGCTACCATGGATTACATTTATTCAGCAGATGCAGACGAGACTTTGGATGAGGCTAACAGAAAGCAGTTTGCCATCCTTAAGGAAGTTCTCATGCCTGAGGTTGAGGTTGTTCAGATGCATTACGGCAATCAGCTGGAAAACGGCAGCGTCTACAACTATGATGAGGAGCTTAGACCCAAGCTCTTTAAGCGCCTTAGAACCTGGACCTGGATTGAACCTGTACATGAAACCGTAAGAATAGATCCCGTGGTTTTTGACAGCGATATAGTAATCACCCATAAACAGGAGGAGATGCACGCTGAGAGAGACCTGAGAATCCTTAGGAAGGAACTGGAGAAACGGGGAGCTTTATCCGTAAGGCTTACGGACATGTACGCAAGAGAGCTCTATATGGCAGGCACAAAGGAGGATTTTGAGGGAGCGGCAGCCTACTTTGAAGCCATTGCAAAGAACAACGAAGTCATCTCGGAGATGATTCTTGATGCCTGCGCCGTAATGGTCAGATACCACAACATATTGGGGCAGCCAATATCATCATGCACATATGTGGGGATAGCCGAGGATTTGGGAGGCTGTTCAGAGGTGTATCTTGAGCTTGCCAAATACTATAAAGAGGCCGGAGAGTACGATAAAGCCAGGGAATTCTGTGAGAAGGCCAAGGAGTCGGAGCCGGTTCTGGACATCAGAGCATGGAAAGAAATTCCCGATGAATTGTTGACCTCGATGGTCAAAATGTGATAAGGTTTATATGCTATAAAAATAATGAATGACCTTCTTTTGAGGAAACGTGGATCGTTTGTTCAAACGGAGGTTATTTTTATGCCCGATTTTACGCGCTTTCTTGAGGACCTCAACACAAAGTTGCAAAATAATACTACATATTGTGGTCTGAAAGAACTCTATCTACTAATTAAGGAATATTGCATTTCCCATCCTGAAATAATAAAGGCCCTGATTCTGATTCTTTCTGCGGCGGTTATACATGATTTGATTACATCGATTTATACTGTGGAGGTGTCCGGAAATAACGGAAACGGAGAGAGTATAAGCCTTGGAAGGGTAATGCTAAGGCGGGGCTTTGGAGGCTACAGAATAAGAATACCGGAATCCATTCTTAATAAATGCGACATTCCTGTGTACAGACTAAGGTTTAAAAAGATACTTTTGCCCCGCATAAGAAATGCCGAATTAATCGCCTTCAGTGAGGGAAAAACAGGCATTTTCACAATAGATGAAAGTATAGACTTATGTTT
>JAEEGK010006688.1_pt1 | contig 27675 bp, 25 predicted proteins | sample 8958771 | NCBI WGS metagenome assembly JAEEGK01 (sample SAMN16246547, study PRJNA631951) | gut metagenome | biome: gut microbiome; feature: rumen; material: SC-attached | host: Bos | place: Iran: Karaj | collected 2018-10 | reverse complement strand
GCGAAGATGCCTGAGGTCTGGAGCAATCTTGCACACCGAGAGATATAACAGAAATGACCTACGTTGACAATCTTCCTTCTGTCTTCTTTGAGGCTAGTGCCGCGTCTAATTGTTGATATAAAGATTCTCCGTAACCTATGGTTTTCCCTTGGATTGTCCCTGCTCCGCCATTGCAACGAGGGCGAGCAGTATGGTGATGATAGTTTTCTTGTTCATTATTTCTATTTGTCATTAAAGATTTCTGCGAGTTTCGCATCTATTTCCTCACCGCGCAACCCACGGGCGAGGATGGTGCCGTCGGGGGCGAAGAGGATGACGTGGGGAATGCCGTTGAGTCCATAGAGGTCGTAGGCAGCATCCTGCGAGTCGAGGATTTGCGGATAGGGTATCTGCAACTCGGCGATTGCTTTCAGGGATGCTTCGGGCTTGTCTTTGACGGCAATGCCAAGTACTGTCAACCCTTTGTCCTTATATTTATTATAGTCTGCTATGAGTCTTGGAATCCCCGCCCGGCAGGGGCCACACCATGAGGCCCAGAAATCTACGAGTACATATTGTCCGCGGCCTACGTAATCGCTGAGACGGGTGGTCTTGCCGTCGTAATTTACGGCGAAGTCCATGAACTTCTCGCCTGCGCGGATGCTGAGTTGTACCTCGAGTGTTTTCCGCTGTTCCATGATTTCCTCATTAGCTTGCAGCCGTTCGCTCAGCATCCCGATGTATTCAAGTCTCCGCTTTGCGCTGAAATAAATAGTCAGGTTTTTAACCATGTCCAGCCCCAGGGCATCGTTGGCGTGTAGGCGAACTACAGGCTCCATCGCTTCGTCGAGTTTTTGATTTCGTAAGGTCTCGTCATCCTTATATTCGTTGAATATGCTTAAGCACTTCTGTTGGAGTGTCTTCATGTCATCGTTCATGGGCGTGCCCGACGCGTAGTACCATTTCCCTGCTGAAGGGCCTTCGACGTGTATAAAACCGTCCTCGATGAACAGTGGCTTGATGCTGATTCCCTTGTCTCTGCTGGCAAGCGTACATAGCTTTTCTTGCGGCAGTTGGCCGCTGTGCTCCTTGATTACACCCTTTATGACCTGAACGGAATCCACGATTGATGAATAATCGTAAAGGTAAAGCGTTCCTGTGAAATCTGGATGCCCCGTGTTGCCGTCAATGCGGTAGTTGACTTGCCCCTGCCCCGTCATTGCAACGAGGGCGAGCAGTGCGGTGATAATGGTTTTCTTTTTCATTATCGTTTCTCATATTTGTTTTCTTTATTTATCTTCTTTAATTCGGTCTATTTGAATTGGAAAAAATCTGTCGGGAGAAAACCAGCGACTCGAACGGCACCTTCGTCCAAACCTCCGGACAACAAGGAGACGGTGATGGCGGAGAGGATGACCACGACCACCAGGACGCCGACGACCAGTCGGACAGCCCGCATGTCCCTGCGGGATACTTCGATGACGAGGCGGATGCAGTCTTCTTTCTGCCGGTCCGGGTTCATGGCGGCAGGGACGGGCAAAGCATTGATCTGGCGGACGACTTCTTTCAGGAAAGGCCCCGTGTTCTTTACCTCCGGCTTATGCTGCAGGAAGAACTGCTTGATATCTTTATCTTTCACCATAATGTTCAAGTATTTTCTTCAAGTGTCTCCGCGCCCTGTGCAGGTGTGACCGCACTGTGACGGAAGGCATACCCAGTATCTCCGATATTTCTCTCGTGGAATAATCCTCCATATAGAAGAGCAAGACAGTTGCTTTCTCCGACGCCGGCAATCCATCGATGGCTGCATACAAGGCGTTGCAGTCTTTCTCGAAATCGTCTTCCGAGGGAATCAGGTTCTCTTTTTCCGTGATGGATTCGGTTTCGAGGATTCTCTTCCCGATATAATTGCAGAAGCAACTGTATCCGATTCTCAAGAGCCAGGTGCTAAAAGAGGAACGCCCCTGGAATGTTCCGTAATGGAGGTATGCTTTCAGTAAAGTTTCCTGGGCAATATCATCAGCCGTGAAGGCGTCCCCGTGACACATGCCGAGCAGGAACCTCCTGAGGGGCTCCTGCAAGGTGGAGATTTCGGCTATGAATTGCTCCCGGGTCATCGGCCGTTACGCCGTCTTATTCATCCGTTTCTTTTGATTGAAATAGGATACCAGGAATGCGATTCCCACACCGAGGACAATGACTGCTACAACCAGAACAAGGGCCACTATAAGTAAGATGGGTGCCATCTGCCCCACATCTAGATTCTCTTCGATAAGCATTCCTTTCATATAGGAACAATAGATGATCGTAGCGACAGAGATAGCCATGCCAGCGATGGTGAAGATGATTCCGCAGCGAAGGCTGGATTGAAGCCGCTGCTCTTCGTTCACCGGATTCGTCAGGGACTTGGCGAGCATCTCGGGATCGACAATGCTGCCGTTCTCTATCTCCTTGAGGAGAATCTCCCTTTTGGTATTGAGAATGTTGCGCTTGTGAAGGTAGTAGAACAGGATGGGCAGCAGGATGACCGCCGCAGGAATCAGTTTGGAAAGAAACCGGAAAAGTTCGTACATGGGTAATAATTATTAAATGTTTCAACACTTATTAGACCGGGTGCGAAGCAAAAATGTTGCAGATAGACGGATAAAGATACGTTTTTTTGCTGATTTGTATTATGAAATGCGAAGCTTTGGATATGGCGGCTCTGCCGAGGGCTCCGCAGCGCCGGGGCGGTGCGGGGTCACCCTTGAGGGTTTGGAGTGAAAACAGATGTGGAAGGGCCTCGGGTGGGCCTTGGACCAGCCCGAAGCGCTTCCACACCAAGAAAAATAACGTTTGTCTTTTACAGTGCCTTTTGAAAGTATGCGTCGAATTCGTCGAGGTTGTGGTGGCCGGAGAGGACGATTTCGCCTGAGGGGTCGAGGAGGAAGAAGTGCGGGATGCCTTCAATCGGGTATTTGCCGCAGACAATGCCCTCGAGGTCGAAGATCTGGTCGTAGTTGATGCCCAATTCCCGGATGGCGGCTAGGGAGGCTTCCGGCTTGTCTTTAACAGTGACGCCCACTACTATCAGGCCTTTCCCAGCATACTTAGCATACAGTTTGATGACGTTGGGAATCTCATTGCGACAAGGGCCGCACCAGCTGGCCCAGAAGTCGAGCAGGACATACTGTCCCTGACCGACGAGGGAGTTTAGGCACTCGAGGGCGTCCTTCGTTTCTCTTGACTGGACACTGCCGTCTTTATTGATACGGACATATTCAACGGCTCCTGACTCTTTATCTGAAGCAGTTCGCCATAGAAGGGTCATCTGGATGCCTTCGTCTTCCTGAATAAAGTCAGCACCCTGGGCTACCAGTTCAATGAATTCGTCGGTTCCAAGTTCGAAGGAGAGCAGCTGAAGTGCCTGCAGGCCCACAGCATCATTAAGATGGGCGAGATAGGTTTCCCGCAATAATTGATTCATCTTCTCTCGCGTCCGTCGGCTGATTTCCTCCATCTTTTCCGCATCGCCTGCTTCGGAGACGGCAATCATTTCATCCAAATCCGGGCTCGGCCCTTCCAGCATATTATTAATCTGGCGAATCAACTGATGCAGATCTTCCGTTAAGGGGCTGCCGTTGGATTCATAAGTATCGACATTGACGTCTATGGCATCGGTATCGGGAATCACCTCGATCACGTTGTCAAAGAGACTTCCGTCGTTGAGCCTCTTGCCCTGAGCATCGTGAATCTCTACACGAAGCTGCTGCTGGGAAGTCTGCACGGCATGAAGCGTAAACTTGCCATCTGCTATGAGACAGGTGTCAATGCTTGAGCCTCCTTGGTACAGAACGGCATAATAGTCTTGAGCGGCATCCGGGACGGTAACGGTACCGCGGATGGTGCAGGTCTTCTCGGAATGGCAGGCCAGGCATAGCAGGGCCGCAAACATGAATAGTAGAGCGTTTCTCATAAGAAAGTTTATTGTTTCAATTCGATTCGTCTTCTATCAAATCACTTATCTTCGGGGCGGTGATATCGTACCAACCGTCTGCGAGGCCGAGATGGTTGCCGTAGTCAACGATGTGGCCCTGTTTGTCGACGAGGAGGTAGTAGGGTATGCCGTGGCTTTTGAGTAGCTGTTGGTTCAGGTCTTTCGACTGATCCGGAGAGAGGAAATATTCTTCAGCACGGAAAGGGAAACCTAACTGTTGTTCGATACGGCGAAGGTTTTCTTCCGGATCCATGTAGATAGCGATGACACGAAGCGGCTGTCCTTTGAATTCCTCAATCAGGCGGTTCTGGCCTTTCTTCTGAAGAATACAGGGCTCGCACCAGGCGGCACCGAGGCTGATATAAAGCACTTGTCCGCCCGATTGCTGAATGATGTCGTTCAGCAAGTCGAGGAAAGGATGCGGCTGCGCTTCAATGGAGGCATTGTCGCTATTGCGTTTCTCCGGATGCAGCATCTGGTCGGAAAGCCTGGATGGGTCTTGGCGGTAAGCAGATTTAACTAAATAGTATTCTTGCACGGGCACTTTGAGGAAGGGTGAAACCACCCAGGCGTTGAAAGCATCAACACCGGCTTCGTAGCGGTCGACTTCGTTTCGGACCAGTCGCTGGTAGAAATCATTGGCAATCAGGGTTTCGGCCAACAAATGATTGGGGATGGAATCGCGAATAATCTGGTCGTAGGCTGTGTATTCATCAGTCAGGCCGCGAGCCCGAACTGCAAGAGCCATTTCCCGTGCAGTCCAGGATGCGAAACGGCTGGCCAGTTCGAACTGCGAGCTGTTGATGAGGGTATCGGTGAAAAGATCCATCAAGTCGCTACGTTGGAATAGTGTTTCTTCCGGCATTGTGGATTTAATCTCCAGTCGATAGATATGCAGGCGGTCAATAAGCCTTGTGTAGTATCGGATATCAAGTTCACGGCGGCACCAGGAAAGCAACGTTTCGCTGGGGGATTCCTCTCGGGCGAATTCTTCCAGGCGCGTGAGGTATTCTTCCCGCTGCTGCCGCATCGCTTCCACAAACTCCATTTCCGTAAGACCGTATTCTGACGGCCAGCGGTCCGGGAGATATTTCAGCATATAGACTGCCATCGCGTCGTTGTCACGGGCGGCCGGGCCGGAGAAATGGACGTAGGTAAGGTCAGCGAAGTCGATCTCCACGTGCAGAGAGTCGCCTGGCGCGATGATGAAGCGGTCGACGAAAGTCTGGATACTTCCATCCCGGCGTGTATAAGGGAAAAGCAGCAGGCTGAAGCAGCCGTCAGGGCCGATAGGAGCCACATACTTCTGCGGCTGATTCTTGTCGAGGAACGGCAGCAGTACAGTAATTTCGCGGGTATCGGGATAGACTTCCGGGTGCAGCACCCGCCCCGTCAGGATCGCTGGAGCCGCATAGTCGACTTCTGCTGAATCAAACTGAATCTCCTTTCGTGGTTCCCGGCAACCGACAATCAGAAAAAGAAGAAGGATTATGGAAAGGAACCGATTCATATTTATTTAGAAAACATGAACCAGCGGCCGTCGAGGGTTTGGCCTTCGAGGCGGAGATAGGCGCCGCCTTCTGGGAGTTCCGGAAGGGTCACTACGGCCTGGCCGGCGGCGTCGGTGCGGATGCAAGGGTTCCAGTAGAGGGTTCCCTGGCGATCAGGATTTAGGGCGGGCGCGGCGTCAAAGGCCTTTGGCTGTTGCCAGCCGAGCGGGAGGAGGGCGATGGTGGTCTTGCGCTCGTTCTTCTTCTCTTCCAGCATCTTTTCATCGAAATGACGGAGTTCGAGCAGCACCACGGCGGCCGCGCTATAGAGCGCAGCCTCGGTTCCGCGCAGGACATAGAGGTTCTGCACTTCACGGACCGTCATGATGGCCGCGCGCTCCCAGTCGGGTTCTCGCATACCGTCGATGTAGAGAGCGACGGGGCGGTAACCGGCCTTGTTGTTGTATTTCGCCTGACCGTGGGTGACAGTCACCCGGGAGGAAATCGTGCCGTCACGGGTCGTATACATCGTGCGACCGATACGAAGACCCGCTTGCCCCCAGGTTGTCACTAAGCCGGCAAAATGCGCGGAGATATAGGCCATCAAGTCCATGTCGTCCCATTTCTGAAGTTCTTCACGCAGTTTTACTTGACGCCATTCGAAGACGTTAGAGTAAGGGCCGACCAACCGCGAAGGCTTATAGAATGCCGGCTTCCGCTCGGCGGTGATGCGGCTGGCAGAGATTGTATCGTCGGCCGGTAGCGGCGCGACGGTGCCCTCAAAGCGCTCGCGGATGGCTGCCGTGTCGCGGATAATCTCCCTCGCCGGATATGTCGGACCATAGTCGAAGGGGGAGGCGAAGGCTGCTTCGTCGTTCTCCATTGCCGGGTAAAGGAACTTCGAACCGGTGACATTGACTGAAAAGAGCGTCTCTTCGGGATAGTCCAGGTCGGGAATACGGAAAGATTGGCCTTCTTCGCCCTTGATGGCCCGGTCGCCGGGCACATCGGTTGAATAGTAATAGCCGATATCCTGCGACATGATGGCCACGTGGTACTGGTCCGGCAGACGGTTCCTGACGCTCTTCACACGGAAGTCAAGTTCCTGGGTGTATTCGCGGTCGCCCTCCAGAAGTTTTTCATCTACGCCCACCGGCACCGGAGCGGTCTGGAAATCGAAGTCAGCATAGCTGCCTTTCGTCACCGAGAGCGCGAAGTTGCCGATGACCGGATTGCCGTCTTCGTCGGTTAGCGTCACGGATAGATGTCCGTCTTCTGTCTCAGCCAGATCGACCTTTATGTCAGGCGCACCCGCGCCCGACACTTGCCGTGCCTCGTAGAGACTCTGTACCGGTCCGGCACCGCGGATCAGCAGCCTCGTGTGGAAAAGCGACTCAGCCGGCCAGTCTTTCTGCGCACGCGTATAGGCACGCAGCGTATACCAGCCGCTCTCCAACCCATCATCCAACGGCATCTGCCCGAAGAACATCCCACCACGCTCCTTCAACTTGATACGCTGCTCGACGGAACCCAGCCCGTCGCGAAGCAGTTCGACATACAGGAACTTACTCGTGGGCATCTCCCCCACTTCGCCTGCAGGAGAACCCGCCTCCGTCACCCAGCCCCGCAGCCAGATCGTCTCGCCCGCCGCATAGAGAGAACGGTCGCAGCTAACCCGTACACGCTCCGCTGCATCTGTCCAAAGGCAGCTGCAGAAACACGTAATTAGTAAAAGATATTTATTCATAGATAGCAAGGCTTATTCAGTGAAAGAAATCCGGGCAATTACATAATTGTCTTCCGGAACAATACCGGAGAGGACTTCAGGATTCGTAATCCGAGAACGCAGGCTATCGCTCATCAGCGGGAGCTGTGCGGACTCCAGCAGACAGATGGCCTGAGGGCCATCGAGCAATTGGATGGCACCTTCGAACGGAGCAGCGGGACGGAACCATCGCCAACCGCTGCCGCCATTATAGCCATAGAGACAGTTGCGTTTCCGGTCGGTTGTTTGAACGGAAAGTTCAATCAGACGACTCGTTCCGCTCTCCAGGTAGCGGTTGACCATCGCAAATTGACTGGAACGAAAGAATTTGGCGCCATCACGCATATCTTCAATCGCAAAGAATTCATCGCCCATGGAATACGCACCTAAATCCATCACGAGATAAGGCTGCAACTTACCGGCATTGTAGCACCAGAGCGTGTCGCTGAAGGTGTCAATCACGACCACTCCCTTGTCCGTCGGATATAGGACATCTGCCTGGGATTTGACATTGATGGGCGCTGTGCGTTCTGTCAAAAATGCCTGACGCTGTAGTCCTTCTTCCGAATAGCGCATCAGCCGCCCCTCCCTTCCATGCCTGTCACCATGGCCGTAATAGGTAAGGATGCCATCCTCCAGCAGGAGAGACTGGCCTCCTGCAAAATCGAAGTGTTGTGCGCTGAGCACATGCCCCGCCGCATCATAGGTAATGACTTTCTCTCCGCCCCCCGCCGGTTCCAGCGAAAAAACGATGACGTTTCCGTCACGGAACTGAAGGTTGTCGATGCGAAAAAGCTCGTCAAGGCGGTCTCCTTTCCGCCCGATGGCATTTAGGAAACGGCCCTCGTTATCATAGCGATACAGTTTGCAAGTACGAAAGTCCGGCTCGGCCATCGGGTCGCGCTCCAACAAGAGCCAGTCGTTGCCAAAGGAATAAAGACTGGGCTCGTAGCCCATTCTCAAACTCGGATCTCTTTGCAACGGTAATAACTCGATGGACGCTACTTGCGACTCGAAATTGTCTTCCGTGGCTTCAAAGTTGACTGAGACAACCTCCTCCTCCTTCTGGCTGCAGCCTGCAATCAACAGCACGATAGCCGCCCAAATATTGAAGATATGTATTGTTTTCATCGGATTAGTTGCAGGAATTGTTGTTGATAAGGACTATCCGTCTTGGCAATCAATTGCTTGAGCTGGTATTTCTTAACATAGATACGGTCTTTGGCCATATCGTAGAGGAGCGTGCTGATGGTCGCAGCATCGAAACCTATGAAGAGATAACTCGCGAATTGGTAGAACGATGGTTTCCGGCCAGGAAATGTCTCGCGGAAAAGCCTCATCGTGTTGTCTAGAGAAGCATCGATCATTTTCTCGAAGGCCTGCTGACTCTCGGAGTCCAGTCGGATGTCCTTGATAGCCTTTTTAATATCTTTGAAGAGCCGGGAGTCGGCTTCCAGTGAGAGAAACAAGGTATTGGCAATTTGATCAAGCTGATGCTTCCGGCATAGTTCGGCATATCGGTTGCGTAGTGATTCCTGGGCGTCTTGCGGCGCGGGTGTGTACGCTGTCAACGCCTTGCAGGCTTCAATCAGCGACTCTTTTTCCTGGATAAGCAGGCGGTTGCGATGCCGGAAGAAAAGGAGAATGGCTGCCAGAAGCACCAGCAAGGCCGCGATTACGGTCAGGAAGGTCCGTCTCTGCCGGCTTTCTTGCTGCGTCAGGCGGGCATTCTGCTCCTCGAGCAATTTGCGCTGCGCTCGCAGGATGGGCTGACGGTTCATCCGACTGCTATATAGGAATTCCTGAGCCTGTTCTTTCTTTAAGCGGGCATTGCGGGCGATCAGCGTGTCGCCGATAATGCTCGCATACGTTTCAGCTGAGTCGGCATAACGGATGCCGTCTTCAAAGGTGCCTGCAGCGGTGCAGGAAGCGGCCAACTCCTGGTAAAGCATTACCTTGAAGGACGCATCGCTGGACGCTTGTGCATACTTCTCGGCTTCCATAAGCGACAGGATGGCTTCCAGATAGTTCCCGTTGGCGTGCTGACGAACACCCTCCTCGTAGTATTCATGTGCCCGCTCGCGGGAAGGGCGATCGTTCCTCTTTCCGCATGACAGTAGCATTAGGGGGATGAGTGCTAGTATCAGAACTATGAAACTTCTCTTCATGGTCTCTACAAAGATATGGAACATCGTCCATAATTCCTATGACAGGTGCTGAATTCAATCTGACAAACAGGTTTATTTTTGTAAATTGTAATCTACTTATAAACAATATGATAGGGCAGAAATAGATATTCTACCCTATCGAATAATCTGATAATTAGCAACAGGCCTCATAAAAAGGAGGTTGCTGAGGGGTCGAAGAGTGTGCCGAGGAAGGTGGTGAAGGCAGAGTCGCGGTCGGGACGAACGGAGCGAGTGACATATTCGAGGGGGATGGTGCAGAGGGGTTGAGATGCCCGGTCGGGGCCGGGCATGACGGCGGGAGATGCCGGGTCAAGCCCGGCATGACGGGTAATGGTCGGATGTTCGGCGAAGTAGTCGCGGGGGGTCTAAATCTACATCAGGAAACGAAGAAACACGTTAAGGAGGTGATTTTTAATGTGTTGGATACATTGTGAAATATGGGGAAACGTTCTGGTTAATCCCTCACTCACCGCAACCTATTGATACACAGCTGGTCGCAAAGCGACCGGCTGTTTTTGTTACGACTCCGTCGAGAGCTTGCTCTCGTAAGGAGTCGTAACGAAAATAGCCAGATGGCCCACAGGGCCAGCAGTTGTGTATCACCAGGTTGCAAGGGCCCCGCGGCGAGCGTCCAGGGAATGCGCAGCCCCCAGGGCGAGCACAATCCCGCCAGGGAATGCGCAGGGCCCCCGGCCCGAGCACAATCCCTTAAAGAATGCACAGGAAGTCTATTTGCGTTTAATCACCCTTCCGTCCTTATCTTTGAAGGCACCGCAGAGAATGACGATCCAATCAACGAAGTTCCAAATGCCCAGACCTCCCAGCGTTAAAATCATAGCGATGGCGGACCCGGTCTTACCAACGTAGAACCTGTGAGCTCCGAAAATGCCCAGGAACCAGCAAAGCAAAAAGGTAGCCAGCCAGTCCTTGTCGCTCACAGCGACATAGTTATCAACCACTGGATCGGCGGCCAAGGAACCTCCGCATTTCGGGCAGAAGGCAGCCTCTTCAGCCACTTCTGCACCACAATGACTACAATACTTCATAATTATTTGATAATAGTTGTTTATTCTGTCATGTGCCTCCCAAAGACGGCATTACAAAGATAGTTTTTTTCGGAATGGCAAGAAAACCTTATTTAATCTTCCACAAAATCCATCGGTGCGCCGCTTTGTTCCTTTCGCAGCCACTATTTGACGGAAATGGCCACTTCGATTGACGCGAAAGGAACGCAACCGCCGAATCTTCGACCTCGCGTCAACCAACCAAGCTAAAACACGCTTCTGACACGCCTCGCCATCTTCCGCTGCAATGTACACACCACATTATCAGCACTTTACGCAAGTTGACCCCCATCAAAACGGAAGGGGTCAACTTGCGTAATCGCCTGACTGCCAAATGCGTCCGTTGCAGCGGAACGAAGAAGACGTTGGGACAGCGTCCCAAACCCTATCTCAACTCAACGGGCAATCAGGCTCAAGGAAAGCAACTCCTCGCCACAGCGATGCAAGGCAGTTTCAATCTTGAGCGCCTGTTTTTCAGAAATATAGACCCCTCCGGATTTATACTGCCTTAGTAAAGAGGCATTTACACCTGCTTTGGCCGCGAAACGGGTTGCATTGATATAATCGAAATAATCGAAAACAGAAGCAATGTCGTATCTATACTCGAATTCCACATCTTCAAGTTCATCCGGAAGAGGTTCGCCAAATTCAGCAAAAGCAGATCGTATTTCTGACAATGACCGCTGAAAATCTGCCATCGCTTCAGCGACTGTAGCTCCATTGCCGACGATCGTGCTCTCCAGATCAGGCGTATAGATACCAAATGTTCCGTCCTTCCCCTTCTCAATAAGTGCAATAGTCTTCATTTCAAAAACCGCTGCGCCATTTGCGCCATCCGTATTCCTCGGCGATACGTCTCAATTCACTCCACTTCATAACCCACGTATCACAGCACAAATATATAACATAATCGCTATATATCCAACTGTTTTTCTCTGCGAAGATAACACACCTCGCCCTCAAGAAAAAACACGGAAGTGAGATTTAGTGTTTTTTAAAAAACGCAGCGGAACAATCCGGTTACAGCCAGCCATGGAATATCGTGGTATTGGCCACAACGGTCATGGAATTCATTTTCAGATGGCAGGTAGTTCCATCTTCCAGCGAGAAGGACAAGGAGACCTGACAGGGATATTCATTGCCCACCTGAAAGAATTCCTTCGCGGAATCATGGGTGACCGATCCGCTGAGATGTACCTTCGTATCCTGCTGCAAGTGGTGAAAAACCACTTTACTCAGATTATGCTCTCTAACTTCTGTGAAGAACCTGACTTTGGTCTTGAAGGAGTTGCGGAATGTCAACCGGTTGTTCTTGAGCGTAAAACAGTCCTTAGGGATGAAAATGTTGATACAATCCCTCGGAACCATAACGACTTCCGGTCCGCTAAAGCAGGCCATGCAGATGTTTCCTGCATCGTCCATCCCGAAATAACCTTTATTCTCGAATACCACTTCTTCGTTCTCGTGGAAAAAATAAGATCCCTCCACCTCATTCCACAATACTTCTGAACAGGAAGCAACCAGGATGAACGAGAATGCGACAGAACACAATGTGAGAAAAAGCCGAGTCTTCATAGTCGTAGTGTATTTACAATAAAGATGCATCATCAGCCGGATTCTTGCGCAGCCAAGTGGGATTTCTTCCAAACTTTGGCTATTGATACTCCAACCCCGTCACCATCATTCCGATGTTGACGGGAATCCTGATCATTTTACCCATCGCCGAATAACGTTCGTAGCTGCTCTTGAAATAGAGCGCCGTGGCCATATGAAGGGCGCGGGGGTTCCGTTCCGTTTCGGGCGTTGCCAAGATTCTTTGCACGGCTTCTTCATCGGTGGCGACGATCTGCAACGCGATGAAATACTTTCCAGGCTCCAGCAGAAGGGTCTCCTCCGGCTGAATGTCGTAATCCCTGGGGGTATCCGACTCGACGATATGGCAGTACATCGGCTTGTGCAATACGTTGACAAACGTCTCCGTATCTTCTTCGATCCGGTATACATTGATGGAAGCCACGCATCCCGGGATATAGTTGTTCAGGATGGTAAACTGAATGTCCTGGATCAGGAAGGGTTTCCGGACCTTCGCAATACAGCCCAGCTCCGAACCTTTTCCGCCCCCGCCTGGCCGGTAGAAATCGGCGCCGCCAATCCGTTCACTGATTTTTACGCCCGGGCGCACGAGGTATTTTTCCCTCGTATCTCCACCGATGAAAACCGCCGGAGGTAGTTCATTCTCTTCCATTACGATGACGACATCATCGGCCGGGCCCGTGACAACATAACTGCCCGTCTGGTAAGAAACATGAAAAAACGAAAGGGTATCCCTTGGGACGCTTATCTCAAAACGTCCGTCTGCCGAGGAAATCGTGCCACGATGCAGCTTGGGTATGCCCACCTGCACATATTCCACGGCTTCGCCCTGCCTGTTGACAATACGGCCTTTGACGGTAACCTCATCCTGCCCGAAAACAGAGACGGGAACCAGAAGCAGGGCCAGCAGCCATCTATTTGTACGCATAGCCATCCTTATTCAGCGAAAATACCATCCTCGGGTTCGACACCTTCCGGGTCAGGCTGGTAGTCCAGGATGTCGCCGGGAAGGCATTCCAGCACCTTGCATAGCTTATTGAGCGTAGAGAAGCGGATGGCGCGTCCTTTCCCTGTCTTGAGCAGGGAAAGGTTCGTCAGGGAGATTCCGATCTTTTCGGAAAGCTCGGAGAGCTTCATGTGACGCTCCCAGAGCATTTTATCGAGGTTTACGGTAATCATATCGCGAGGCTGCTGTCTTTGGCGGTGAGATAGGCCATTTTATAAAGTCCGGCAAAAAGGAGGACGACCAGCGGGACAAAGATGGTATTACTGTCCAACACAGAGTTGGTGCCGCCTTGGAGCACATCCTGGTAGTTGGAACGGACAAAAGTAACAAGTACGGTAACCAGCGCCGCCCAGCGGATGAGGGCAATGTTGGACTTGGGAAAAATCACCCCGTTTTTCAAGGAGCGGTTCGTGCGCACCAGGAAGATCACACACAACACATAAAGAAGGGTAATGCCGATGAACCTGCCGGCAATGATGAAAATCTGCCAGCCGAGCATATCCGGATTCCAGACCACCCGCTGATCCTCCGGAGCCAGCCAGAGAGAATGGATCATTTGGACATAGTTGAATACGACGGTCACCGTCGCGAAAAACAAAATGGCAATGGAAAGCCACTTGATGCTTTGTTGTGTTTTATTTTTCATAATAAATGCGTTTTGATTTGCGCAACCAAGGGACAAAGATAATGCCAATTTTACGAATTTCATAAAATTATTGCACGATTTTCATAAAAACCACACTCCGGGCACAAAACACCCGCCAATGCAATTAAAACAAATAATTGAAAATTTATAAAAATATAGTTGTATAGTTAATTTTTTTAGCTACATTTGCAGTAAAGATCGAAGAAGTATGAAACGACTGACCAAGAAAGAAGAAATCATCATGGAGCACTTCTGGGAGAAGGGTCCGCTGTTTATCAGGGAGTTACGGGAGTTATACCCGGAACCCAGACCGCATTTTTCCACCCTCTCCACGCAGGTGCGGACGCTTCAGGAGGAGGGGTTCATCGACCACAAGTCCTATGGGCCCACCTATCAGTACTTCGCGAAGGTGACCAGGGAGGAGTACAAGCAGCGCTCACTCATCGGCCTTATCGACAAGTACTTCGATAATTCCTACTTGAGCGCTGTCTCGGCTTTGGTCAAGGAAGAGAAGATTACCGTGGACCAGTTGAAAGAACTCATCGACCTGGTTGAAAAAGGAGAACAGAAATGATGGACTTCCTTCTATATGATGTCAAGGTAGCGGCGGCGCTGCTGGTTTTCTACCTGTTTTACCGTTTCCTCCTGAAGAAGGAAACCTTCCACAGGTTCAACCGGATCGTGCTGGTCGGGACTGCCGTGCTCTCGTTCCTGCTGCCGCTGTGCATCATCACCATCCGTAAACCGATGGAGATGGCAACAAGCGCCACATCAGCCACAACGGCCCCTGCTGGTGCATTACCGGGTCTTTCCCCACAGGAAATACTGCCCGTGGCGGATGCTTCCGCTCCCTGGTGGCCGGAGGCGCTAACCCTCCTGTTCTGGGCAGGCGTCGTTTTCGTGTTGTCAAGGGTAATCATTTCTATCCTGTCGATCCTTCGCATCATCCACAACGGCGAACGTGTCCGGGAAGAGGATGGCTGCCACATCATCGTAACGGATCGGGACATCGACCCCTTCAGTTGGATGCGTTATATCGTCCTCTCCCGAAATGACTGGGAAGGCGACCACGCGCCTATCCTTGTGCATGAGAAGGCGCATATCGGCTTCGGTCATTCCATCGAAGTGCTCCTGGTAGACATACTTTCGGCCGTCCAGTGGTTCAATCCCGCCATCTGGATGCTACGGGCAGATCTTCAGGAACTCCATGAGTACGAGGCAGATGACGCCGTACTCCGTGCCGGCGCCAATATCAAGGAATATCAATATCTACTCATAAGAAAAGCTGTCAGCAAGAGCGGCTACTCAGTTGCCAACAGCTTTAATCACAGTATCCTTAAAAATCGTATTACTATGATGTCAAAATCCAGATCGCCCCTTGCGAGGGGCCTGCGGGTGCTTTATGTGCTCCCGCTCGTATGCCTGGCCATAGGCCTGCAGGCAAGGACTGTCTATGTCCCCGTGGACAAAGATAGTGAAAAAAAAGTATCCGATGAAATTCCGGCACTAATCGGTTCCGTGTGGACCGGGGAGGATATCGGCAAACTGACCTTCTCCGAAGAAACATTCGAGATTCGAACGGAAGACGAACTGATAAGCGGGCATTATACCGCGGAAGGGGCGACCATCAAATTCATCTTCACGAATTACAGGAATGAAAAGACCGGGAAAGAGAAAAAGGGCGAAGACACACTCACCGGGAATCTTGCAGGAAACACCATCATCATCCCTATTCCCAACGGGAAAATGGTCTTCACCAGGATCGGCCAGGGCGCTGCCCAGAAAGAGGAATCCGTTGTCCTGAACGTCCGGAAGGACGGTACCGTTGAAAGCGGAGGGAAAGTTCTTACCTTGGCCCAGATAAAGGATTTCGTAAAGACTACCGGCGAAGGCAAGCCACAGACCGTCGTGGAGATCAAGGCAGAAGCCGATACGCGGATGGGGTACATTAACGACGTGAAGCAGGAATTACGCAGTATAGGCTCCGTGAAGATACACTACCTCTCGCCTTTCGACCAGGACGGAAACAGTTATTTCATGCCTCCGTTCCCGGCTGATAAAAGCACTAAAGCCAAGGAAACGTCTCCGCGCGTGAACCGGAATGATCTCTTTATCGTCCGCATCAACGCCAACGACAAGTATTTCTTTGGAGATGCGCCGCGCCAAGACGATGCGGAGATGCTCCGGGTCGGAAAGGATTTCCTGAAAAAGCATGGAAAAGACACCCGCTTCATCCTCCAGATGGACCGTGGAACCAGTTATGGAGCATACCGGCACATGCAAGACCTGTTGATGCAGATCTTTCTGGATGTGCGGGAAGAAAAAGCGCAATCAACCTACGGCAAAAGCCTAAAGGAGCTTTCCCCCGAAGAACTGACACAAATCAACGACCTGATTCCCCTCAGTATTTCCGAAACCGACATGAAAAACCGATAGTGCCTATTTTAGGATGCCCGACAACGCTGCGCGGAACTCGGGCATCGGCGTTTGTGTCTCCCGCTCGATAATGAGGGTGCGAAGGCCTGCGTAAGGCATGATTTCCTCTTCGATGGCGCGAAGCGGGCGGTCGGTGCCGAAATAGACCGGCGCGAAGCACTCCCAGAACTTACGGGCCAACTCTTTCGGGAGATGGAAAACTTCCCGGATGAAATCCTCTGCACTCAGGCAGCAGCAGAGATAGACCATGGCCACGTCGAAGAGCGGGTAGCCGTAACAGAAATCGCCCAGGTCGATAAAATACCGCTTGTCACCGGCAAAGATGGCGTTGCTGTACTGCAAGTCCCCGTGGATGGCGGTATCCGCATCCGGCGCTTCGCGGATAAAGCGCTCCAGTTTGTCCTTTTCTGCGGCCGTGAAGAAAGGATTCTCCGCCAGAAGCCGGCAGTAGCGGTCTTTCACGTTCTCAAACAAAGACGTATCCAAATGCACGGAATGCAGATTCCGGCACATGACGGCGAACTCGCCCGCATACTTTTCGACGTTTCCGGGGTCATCCGACACGGCGCGGCTATAGGATTTCTTCCCTATGATCCGACGATAGCGGATTCCGCGCCGACCGTCTTCCGAGACGACGTAATCGCCGGGTTCCGGTGTCGGGATTCCCAGCTGGTAAACCATCCGGGACAGGCGCATCTCGTCGAGGGACTGGAGCGTCTTCCCGGGATGGAAAAGTTTGAGCAGAACCGTCGGGTCGTCTTTCAGGTAAAAACTGTCACCGGTGGCACCGCCGCCATCGGGCACATAGTCCGTCAGCTTGACCGGAATCGGTTTCGGATGGGGGGATTCCTTTTCTTCCATATTGAATAGACAATTGATTTTCAAAAAAATGCAGGATCGTTTCCTGCTCACGTAGGCCGCAGTGATGGCCACCGTCGAAAAACTCCGTCCGAAGTCGGCCCTCCCCGCCTGCTTCCCCATAGAGCGCTTGCATCCTGTCGAAGGCCTCCTGGGTGGCATCGGGCGGGAACAGGCGGTCGCTGCGTCCGTTCAGGAAAAGGAAAGGCTTGGGACACAACCAGCGGGCAATATCGGGAAAGTCGTAGCGCTCGCGTAGCGCAGGAATCATCATGGAATAGTCGGAAGCCGAGGGCGGCTGGGCCTGCGTCGCCTTGAGCGTCATCCAGCACAGGGCGACACCTGTCTTGACCTCATTGCAGAACGCGCCCAAAAGCCACGCACGATGGGCGCCCATCGACCAGCCGAAGCAGCCCACCCGCTGCGGATCGACGCAGGGAAGGCTGGCGAGCAGCCGAGCTGCGGCCGCATCTTCATTCAGCGTCTGTTCCGCCCACACGATACCGTGCCGGGCCAGGCTGTCGTACACGGCACGCTGCCCCTCATAAACAGCCTGCTTCATTACGCGAATACCCTCTGACGGGGCATCGCCAAACTGCATCCGGCTCCACGCCTGACAAAGTTCCGTGCTACGCGAGCCCCAATAGAGCGCATCAGGCACGATGACCACATAGCCTGCAGCAGCCAGCCGGTCGGCCAGGAAAACGCCGTCGAAGCCATCCGTCACCCATTGCAGCGCCGATGCCTGGATATGCGCAGGCGCGGAAGCCAGCGGCCGGACGAGTTTTTCCTTGCCAATGTCGAAACGGGCTCCATGGTCGTGCAACAGGACCAACCCCGGGCAAGGGTTTCCAGCAGAAGCCTCATCCGGCACCAGCAGATACGACTGCACACGTTCCTGCCCGACTGCGTTGTATTCGATCAGTCGGCAGGTATAACCGTCCCTCAGCTCCTCTTCCAGCACGGTTGTCCGCGGTTCCACGGATGGCCACATCGGGAGCGGAAAGACCGCCAGCAGCAGTAATAGACAAAGGATCATCCTGTTTCCTTTTTTGGCTTTTCAAAGATACAACAGCCGTTTTATATTTCAAAATCAGCAAAAAAGTGTTATATTTGTAGGAAATATCCAACAAGTTTAACTTTTATGCAGGAACACGAAGGCAAATACATCTTTGGCGTCGTCAAGGTCGGCGACAAAGGACAAATCGTCATTCCGCGCGATGCCCGCAAGGTTTATGACATCAAAACCGGTGACGCCCTGCTCGTGCTGGGCGACCAACGGGGCATCGCCATGCTGAAAACGGAAGTCTTCCAGAATGCCCTGGACCAGGTCATGGAGGGCCTTACGAAATGAGAAAGCATTGGCTCGACAATCTGCGCTGGGTGACGGTTCTCCTGGTGCTGCTCTACCACGTTATCTATTTCTACAACAACAAAGGTGTCTTCGGCGGCATCGGCGGTTTCGGCGACGGGCCCCAGTATCAGGACGTGGTGATGTACATCCTCTACCCCTGGTTCATGCCGCTGCTGTTTCTGCTTGCGGGCATCAGTTCCCGCTACGCGCTGGAGAATCAGTCCGCCCGGGAGTGGTTCAAATCCCGCACCCGGAAGTTGCTGGTTCCCGGCACCATCGGTCTTTTCGTCATCCATTGGATCACAGGTTATTTCAATACGGTAGTGGCGGCAAGGACCGGTACGTTTGAAGGAGTGCCCGCACTGGTACGGTATGGCATCATGGCCGTCAGCGGCACCGGTCCCCTCTGGTTCATCCAGGACCTGTGGCTGTTCTCACTGCTTCTGCTCCTGATCCGCAAGCTGGACCCGAAGCACCGGTTCCACGAAGGGTGCGGCAAATTGAACATGGTCTGGCTTATCCTGCTGGGAATCCTGTTCTGGGCCGGAGAGCAGCTGCTGATCCGCAATCCCCGCCCGCAATCCGCAGATGGACTGTACAACCTCTACAAGCCGCTCTTCTATCTGATCCCGTTCCTGCTGGGGTATTTCGTATTCTCGCATCAGAACGTGCAGGAAAAGTTGGAAAAGTTCTGGATTCCCCTCCTGGGCAGCGCCGTGGCTTCCGGGGCCGTGCTCATCATCACCACCTTCGGCCAGGACAACACTTCGCCCGCATACCTGTCCAGCCCCCTGAACTGCCTCTACGGCTGGCTGATGTGCCTCGCCCTGATGGGCTGGTTCAAGGCCCGCTTCGACAAGACCAGCCCGTTCGCCGACTATATGACGCGCAACAGTTACGGTCTTTACATCGTTCACTACCTGGTCGTCGCCAGCGTCGGTTATATGCTGAAAACCCATACCAATCTGCCCCCGGTCGCCATCTACGTCATCCTGGCCGTCGCCGTATTCAGCCTGTCGCCGCTGATCCACGAAATCCTCAAGCGCATCCCCTTCGTGAGATGGGCTGTACTTGGCATAAAAAAATCGTAGTGAGTTTCTGATTATTACTATCTTTGTCGCTTTAAACGACAAAATGAAAAGAGACTACTTCGAAGGCGCGGACGTGGCGGTCACTGTCTGCGCCAAGGATGGAACCATATTGGATATGAACAGCAAGTCCCGGAAGACCTTCCTCAAGCCGGGGCAAGACGGGATTATCGGGCAAAACGTCCTGGACTGTCATCCCGAACCCGCCAGGAGCCTGCTCGACGATATGTTGAAGCATCCCCGCACGAATATCTATACGGTAGAAAAAGAGGGACTGAAGAAACTTATCTTCCAAACGCCGTGGTACGACGGCGATGACTATGCAGGGTTCATGGAACTCTCCATCGTCCTTCCGGAAAGCATCCCCAACCGGGTCCGCAAGCCCAAGGCGGAATGAAAAACAAGTCCGGCTTCCTGGTAAGATGGCGGTATGCGCTGCTGGTCCTGACAGCAGCTGCGGCACTCATTTCGGTGCTGCTGATCCCTCGTACGCGCATCAATGCCGACATGACCAGCAATCTGCCGGACGATTCGCCGATGCGGCATGGCATAACCCTCCTGGAGCAGTACTTCCCCCAGATGGACATCCGTATGCAGACACTGCGCGTCATGTTTGTCGCGGAGCCTCCTGCCGACTCCCTGGATAACGCACTGGGGCAGATGCTGGAGGGCGCGCGCAAGCTCGATGTCCGGCAGAACGGATCTTACACGCTCTACCATTACATGCTCCCGCCCGAAATGGATGGGAAGGCCATCCAGGAAAGCATCCAGGACCGCTTCGGCGACCGTGTCGAAGTGGAAGTGGAAGACAATTCCGGAATGCCCGACAACATCGTGATGATGATGGCGACCGGTGTCATAACCGGACTGCTGATCCTCTTCCTGATGTGCCACTCGCTGATCGAGCCGCTCCTGATCCTGCTGACGCTGATCTTCGCCATCATGATCAATATGGGAACCAACGCATTGCTGCCCAGCGTGCGGCTGATTACCCATACGCTTGCAGCCGTGCTGCAGCTGGTCCTGTCGATGGATTATGCCATCATCCTGCTGAACCGCTACAGGCAGCAGAGAAAGGACTTGGAAAAGGAGCAAGCCATGGTTGCCGCGATCCGCAGCGCCGCGCCCGCCATCCTGAGCAGCGGACTGACCACGATTGTGAGCCTGCTGATGCTCATCTTCATGCGGCTCAAGATCGGTGCTGATCTAGGCATTGTCCTTTCGAAAGGCGTTCTGTGCAGCCTGATCGCCACCTTCACTGTCCTCCCGTCGCTGATCCTGCTCTGCGACAAAGCGATCATGAAGGGACGCAAGCATGTCCCCCAGATCCCGACCGACGGGCTTGCCCGTTTCGAGCTGCGGTTCCGCCTTCCGCTGGCCATCCTGTTCATCGCCTTATTCGTGGGTTCCTGGTTCCTGCAGCGGCAGACCGAAATCTCCTATGCCATCGTCTGGCCTACGCCCATTACCAAAGTGTTCCCGCCCGACAACACCCTGCTGATGCTCTACCGGACGGATGATGAGCAGGCGATGATATCCCTGACCGACACGATCGCCAGCTTGGAAGAAGGTGTCACGTGCATCAGCTATCCATCCATTGCCCTGAAACCCTTGTCGACGGAAGAACTGGCCGCGCTCAGTCCAGAACTGGCATCCCAGGTTCCGCCTGAAGCGCTTGACCTGCTCTATTATGCAGCCTCCCACCCTGAACGCGAAGAGCGGATGCGGATCGACGAACTCGAGCCCACCGCCAAATCGCTGCTTGACATGGCCGGACAGTTCCTGCCTGAAGAAGCCATGAAGGGGATTGCCTCCCGCTTCGACATGAAGCGGCTCATGAGGCAGTTGAGCTATGCCCCGCCGATGCCGTCCCTGATCCCGTCAGCGCCTGAAGCGGAAGCTGCCGACGACGAGGTTCCCCAGGCAGAGATCCCGGATCAGGCCGTCGATCAGGAGATGGAAGACTTCGTGGAAACCGTGGAAACAGAGCAGCCCGATGCAGCGGAGGCGCCTGTCCTTCAGCAGACCGATACCACCGCGAAGTCCTTTACCATCACCTACGAGGACATCATGAAGCAGCGTACGGCGGCCGAAATGGCGGCGTTTTTCCATTTCGACAAACAGCAGATTTCCATGGTGTACCGCCTCGCCGGCGCCGGACGCAGGGGTCGTCCCGCGACGATGAACATGGATGAATTCTTTACCGCCATCAACGACAAAGTGCTGGGGAACAAGCTCTACTCCGTAATGGTCCCGGCAGAATCAGCGGCACAGTTCCGGGAGATGCGCAAGGAAATCGACAAAATCATCCAAGCCGGTCCTACAAAGCCCGTGACGCCGGAAGAGCCTACTACGCCCCCCCCCGAAAAGCCCGAAAAGCCTGCAGAAGGACCCGCCCCACACACCGGAACGCCAGATAAGCCTGCCCATGACACGACGTCCGTCAAGCCTGTCCCGGAAGCGCATCCCGTCACGACTCCTCCCGTAGAAGAGGAGCCCGAAGTCTTTTCCCCGCTCGAGCAGCTGGCAGACATGGCATTCTCCGGGAAACGGTACTCTGCTGCTCAGTGCTATAGCGCCTTGACCGCAGCGGGCGTCTCCGTCAAACGCGAAGAACTCGACCTGCTGTTCCTGTACCACGGATACAAGCATGCAAGGGATACCAGCACCCGGCTCTCGCTGATGCAGGTTGCCGATTACGTGAACCGGCTCGCTGAAAATCCACTTGTCAGGCAGTACGCCGATTCGACGCAGCTCGCCGGACTGTCCGGCATCCGGGAGCGGCTTGAAGGCGAACTGGGTGCCCTGCGCAGCGATCCCTGGTCACTGGCCGTGATTACGAGCGGACTCCCCGTAGAGAGTGACCGGACCTTCGACTTCATCGACCATATTCAGGAACGGTGCAAGGCCTCGCTTGGTGGTGAGACTTACCTGGTAGGCCACTCGCAGATGTACAAGGAAATCAAGGAAGGGTTCCCGAGGGAGCTGTTGGTACTGACCTTGCTCACGATCGCTGCACTCTTCCTGATCGTCGCCCTTACATTCCGTTCGTTGATCATACCCCTGCTGCTGATACCGACCGTACTCATGGCCGTGTGGCTCAACGTATTCGTCAGTGGACTGGGAGGCCACCACATGTTGTTCCTGGCCTATTTGATCGTGCAGAGCATCCTGATGGGCGCGACCATCGACTATTCCATCCTCTTCACCCACTACTACTGCGATGCCCGCAAGACGATGGACCGCGGCGCTTCGCTGGCGACTGCCTATCGCGGAGCCATCCACGCCATCATGACCTCAGGCATGATCCTGGTCGCGGCACCCTGGCTCATGACGCTGGTCATTTCCGGAGAGATGATCATCTCGATCCTCCGCAGTATCTCAGCAGGAGCACTGGCCGCCATCCTCCTGATCCTGTTCGTCCTGCCAGGCGCGCTGGCCCTGATGGACAAGAGGATAACCAAATGATTTATTTACTACCTTTGTATTCCCATCCGGAGAGTTGGCCGAGTGGTCGATGGCGGCAGTCTTGAAAACTGTTAGGCGGCAACGCCTCAGGGGTTCGAATCCCTTACTCTCCGCATAGTCCAAAAGAAATCTGCGCCAAGCTAACAAGCTTGAGCGCAGATTTCTTTTGTGACTTTGCAAAGCCCGCCGCAGGCGGGCTGGGATGTCGCGCAGCGACAATCCCAAGGAGAGTAAGGCATCAGCCGCCCTACTCAGCCTTCTCAGCCTTCTCAGCTTTCTCCTCACTTTTGGCGAAGAACCGCCACTGGAACAACAGCAGATAGATCGCCCCGCAAGTGATGCAGCTGTCGGCGAAATTGAAGATGGGCCGGAAGAAGATAATGTGACGGCCACCCCAGATGGGGAAACCGGCCGGAAGTGTCGTATCGATGATCGGGAAATAGAACATATCCACCACCCGTCCGTACAGGAATGGCGCATAGTCGAAGATGATGCCGTAAAACATCGAGTCGATCATGTTGCCGATGGCGCCGCACAGGATGGCTGCCAGACCGACGAGTACGCCGGTCGGCGTTTCAGGTTTCTTGAGCAGCCGGCGCATGTAGAAGATAATCAGGACGATCAGCACCAGACGGCTCAGGCTGAGGACCAGTTTGCCCCACGTCTCGCCGAACTGCAAGCCGAAGGCCATGCCGTTGTTTTCGATAAACAGGAGCTGGAACCAGTTGCCGCAAACATGGATGCTCTCGCCGATCGCCATGTTTGTCTTGACCAGGATCTTGATGACCTGGTCGATAACCAGCAAAAGGACGACAAGCAGCGTAATCCGCGCGCCTCTGGAGACTTTCATCGGATGTTACCGCTTGTTCTTCGCTTCGACGCTGAGGGTAGCGTGCGGAACCAGACGCAGACGCTCCTTGGGAATCAGCTTACCGGTTTCCCTGCAGATGCCATAGGTCTTGTTCTCGATACGGATCAGGGCAGCTTCCAGGTTCTGGATGAACTTGTACTGGCGGGCGGCCAGCTGGCTGGCCTCTTCCTTGGCCTGTGAAGCGGAGCCTTCTTCCAACACCTTGAACGAAGGAGAGGTGTCTTCCGTATCGTTGCTGCTGCTGTGATCGATCTGAGCCTGCAGCATATTGTAGTCCCTGCGTGCCTTCTCAAGCTTCTGCAGGATCAGTTCCTTGAACTCCTGGAGCTCCTCGTCGCTATAGCGGACTTTCTCTACGGTTTCTTCTTTCTTCTCTTCCATGGCTGACATTTTTAAATCCAACAGTCAAATATAACCTTTTTATTTCAATCTTACAACAGCAATCGCGAGGGTTCCGTCTTCCCATTCGACCTCGACCGCTCCGGCCGGTTCGGCATCAAAGCGGATGTCGCGGGCAAGGGTTTGCGCGCAGACATAACTCCCGAAGCTTTCCAGCGCCTCCTGGAGTGCGGTATTGGGCGCGATGACAACCTCGATGCGGTCGGTCACCTCGAAGCCGGCAGCCTTTCGCAGATTCTGGATGCGGTTAACCAATTCGCGTGCCAGACCTTCTTTCCGGAGTTCATCGGTCAGTTCGACATCGAGCGCGATGGTCAGGGCGCCCTGGGAAGCGACCAGCCAGCCCGGCATGTCTTCCGATGATATCTGGTAATCGCCGGGGGTGAGCGTCACGTCGCCGCCCGGGAGAGAGAGGGTATAGGACTCCCCTGCCGCTTCCGCGCGCTGGACGGAAGAAATCGTCGCCTGGTCGAGCGAAGCGAAGGCAGCTGCGATCTCTTTCATCCGCGGGCCATAGACCTTGCCCAGCGTCTTGAAGTTGGGTTTGATCTTCTTGGTCAGGATGCCCTCGGTGTTCTCGACGAATTCCATTTCCTTGACATTCACTTCGGCCAGGATCAAGTCTTTCACGGCGGAAAGCTGGGTCCGTACCTGCTCCGAAATCACGGGCACGACCATCTTCTTCAGCGGCTGGCGGACAGGAATGCCCACTTTCTTGCGGAGGGCAAGCACCATCGAAGTCGCGGTCTGGGAAAGGCTCACGCGCTCTTCCAGCGCCGCGTCAATCAGGCTTTCATCGGGAGAGGGCATCTGCACGAAGTGGACGGAACATCCTTCCACGGGGTGGCAGGGCGCCGTCAGGTCGAGATAAAGCCGGTCGGCGAAGAAAGGCGCGATGGGCGCCATCAGCACGGACACGTTGTACAGTGCGGCGTAGAGCGTCTGGTAGGCGGCCTGTTTGTCGGCGGTCATGGCGCCGGCCCAGTAACGTTTGCGGTTCAGGTGGACATACCAGTTGGAGAGGTCGTCGCAGACGAAACTCTCGATCAGACGGCCTGCCGTCTTGATATCGTACTCTTCATAGGCGGCGCGAACGTCGCGGATCAGGCTGTTCAGGCGGGAAACGATCCAGCGGTCGATCTCGGTGAGCGATCCCTGGCCCGGCGTCTGAGGCGTCCAGCCGTCGATATTGGCGTAAAGAGCGAAGAAGGCGTAGGTGTTGTAGAGCGTGCCGAAGAACTTGCGGCGCACCTCATCCACGCCGGCCTCGTCGAACTTGAGGTTGTCCCACGGCTCTGCGTTGGTCAGCATATACCAGCGGAGTGCGTCGGCGCCATAGGTGTCGAGTGCCTTGAACGGATCGACCGCATTGCCCAGGCGCTTGCTCATCTTGTTGCCCGCCTTGTCGAGGACCAGGCCGTTCGAGATAACCCGCTTGAAGGCAGGCGTCCCGCTGACCATGGTATGGATGGCGTGCAGGGTATAGAACCAGCCGCGCGTCTGGTCGACGCCCTCGGCGATGAAATCGGCGGTGGCACCGAATCGCTCGCTGCCGAGGTTACGCAGGCCTTCCTGTGCGTACGGCATCGCGCCGGAATCGAACCACACGTCAATCAGGTCGCTCTCGCGGACCATCTTGCGGCCGGTAGGCGACACGAGGAAGATCTGGTCCATATAAGGACGGTGGAGGTCGATGCGGTCGTAATTCTCCAGACTCGGGTCTTTCGGATCGAATCCCTTGTCTTTCATCGGGTTGCTGGGCATGATACCCGCAGCCACGGCTTTTTCGATCTCGGCATAGAGTTCGGCGGCCGAACCGATGCAGATCTCTTCCTTTCCGTCTTCGGTACGCCAGATCGGGAGCGGCGTGCCCCAGAAACGGCTGCGGCTCAGGTTCCAGTCCTGGATGTTCTCCAGCCACTGGCCGAAACGGCCCGTTCCGGTCGAAGCCGGGCGCCAGGTAATCTGCTGGTTGAGCGCCACCATCTCGTCTTTCACGGCCGAGGCCTTGATGAACCACGAATCCAGGGGATAATAGAGCACGGGAAGGTCGGTCCGCCAGCTGTGCGGATAGCTGTGCACGTGCTTCTGTACCTTGAATGCGCGGCCGTCAGCCTTCATCATCACGCAGAGGTCGATGTCGAGCGTCCCTTCTTCATCCACGTGCTCGAAATATTGCTTGTAGCCCGCTTTCACGTAGCGGCCCGCATATTCCTTGTAAGAGGGGTCCACGTTCTCCTTCACGTAGTCGGGATCCAGGTCTTCCAGGCGGCAGAAACGGCCCTGACGGTCCACCTGGGCCTGCGGGTTGCCGTCTTTGTCGACCGGGAGGATGCCACAAATGCCCGCGGCGGCGGCGACACGCTTGTCGTCGGCACCGAAGGTCGGGGCGATGTGGACGATACCGGTACCGTCTTCCGTGGTCACATAGTCGCCCGGGATGACGCGGAAGGCGTCGCCCTGCGGTTTGAACCAGGGAATCAGCTGCTTGTAGCGGATGCCGACCAAGTCACGGCCTTTGCAGGAACCCTCAAGCACCTCGAAGGGAATCTTACCCTTGGGATTGAACCAGGCACCGACCAGGTCGCGGGCGACGATATAGACCGCCTCCTTGCCCGAATAGGGATTGGCCGAGCGTACGCGCACGTAGTCGATGTCGGGTCCGACACAAAGCGCCGTGTTCGAAGGAAGGGTCCAGGGAGTCGTCGTCCAGGCCAGGATGCAGAGAGGCAGGCCGTCCACGAAGAAACGCTCCGAGGCCGCGTCGCGGACCACCTCGAACTGCACCGTAGCGGTCGTATCGGACACGTCCTTGTAGCAGCCGGGCTGGTTGAGTTCGTGCGAACTCAGGCCCGTTCCGTCGGTCGGCGAATACGGCTGGATGGTAAAGCCCTTGTAGAGCAAGCCCTTGTCGTAAATCTTGCGAAGCAGGTACCAGAGCGTCTCGATGTAACGGTTGTCGTAGGTGATATACGGGTCGTCCATGTCCACCCAGTAGCCGATCCGGTCCGTGAGGGAAGCCCATTCCTTCGTGTATTTCATCACCTCCTTGCGGCAGGTGGCATTGTATTCGGCTACCGAGATCTTCGTGCCGATGTCGGCCTTGGTGATGCCGAGTTTCTTCTCCACGCCCAACTCCACGGGAAGGCCGTGCGTATCCCACCCGGCCTTGCGTTCGACATGATAGCCCGTCTGGGTCTTGTAGCGGCACACGGCGTCCTTGATGGACCGGGCCATCACGTGGTGGATACCGGGCATTCCATTGGCGGAAGGCGGACCTTCGAAGAAGATGAACTTCGGAGCTCCTTCGCTCATTTTCAGAACATTGCGGAAAGTATTATCGTTTTCCCACTTGGCCCGGATGTCATTGCCCACGGCCACCAGGTCCAGCTTTTTATATTCGGCAAAACTCATGTCTCGTTGCGCTTGTAATCATTTTGAATTTGCAAAGATACGATAATTCACTAATTTTGGGCTGCGCAAAGAAAAAACT
>JAEEGK010006685.1_pt1 | contig 27678 bp, 22 predicted proteins | sample 8958771 | NCBI WGS metagenome assembly JAEEGK01 (sample SAMN16246547, study PRJNA631951) | gut metagenome | biome: gut microbiome; feature: rumen; material: SC-attached | host: Bos | place: Iran: Karaj | collected 2018-10 | reverse complement strand
AATTAAAAAGAAAAAACATTGAATAAACAAAAATAAATAGAAAAAAAATTTAAAATCAAAAATAAAAAATAATTTTTAATAATAAGAAATAAATCTTTTTTTTAATTTTAAAAACCAAAATTCATAGGACTATGAAAATCAATATACCAATTAATAATAGGTTCAACACATCCAGTTTTTTTATCTTGTTTTAATTTTGTTATTCCAGCAGAAATATTTACATTTTTTTTTTCTACTTCTTTTCCATTTATTTTAAAAACTAATTCAAGTGGAGCATAAATTACTTCATTAGGTAAATCTCTTGATTTAATTTCAGTTTTCTTCATATAAGGATAAAAATTACAAATCCATCCTTCAATATATTTTCTCTTTTCACTAAAAGCAATTTCATCAGAACAAGGTTCATATTCAATATAATCTTCTTCAGTTTCCATTATTATTTTTCTCCAAAAATCTTTATCAATATTTCCTTTTTTTGTTTCTATTATTTTTTCTAATACTTTTTGCATTGAATTAGAATAAAAATACTCATTAAGATTTGATAATTGTTTTAATTTTTCTAAAATTGATTCCCAATCTTTTAAAGTTCCTTCTAAAATTATATAAGGAATTCCACACATAATATTAATATGAAGTTTATATTCAAAATATTTTTTCATTACTGCCATAATTGATATTTTTGATGCAATAATTGTTGATTTTATTGAAGTTGAAAAATTTGGAGTTAAAATATCTACAATATTATTTTTTGTATTTTGTTTTATTTTTTCACAATATTCTTCAATAATACCATCTTCATCATCAATTGAATCTAAAAATCTTTCATTTTCTTCATTCAACTCTCTTTCTATTTTAATTAATTTTTTTCCTTTAAAATCTACTATTTTATCTCTTAATGATTCTGAATTTTTATCTACACATTCTGAAAATCCATTTACAATTAATTGCCATATTATATTTGGATTTACAATTATTGGACAATGATCAAAAAATGCATTTAAATATCCAAGAATTACTTTATGATATCCAAAAGACCATATTTTTTCTTCATCCCATATTTTTGGAGGAGGTAATTTTGAATTTAATTCTATTTTTAATGTTTCTGTGTTTTTATTGTTTTCCATTTTTTTTATAAAAATTTATAATTCGTCTTTTTTTTATTTTTAAAATGTTTTTTAAAAATAAATAGAAGAATATAAATCATTTATTTTTTAAAAAAGTTATAACATAAAAAATATATAAAGATAATTTTTAGTGATTATAAATTATTTGAAAATATTTTCTTTTTTATATTAGGGTTCAAATTTTTAATTATTTTTTTGAATATTTAATTTTTGTTATATATTTTGAATGAGAATATTTTTTAAATTTTTCCTTTTTTTCTTTTCCGTTGAGTTTTGAAAAACATGAAAAACTCAATACAAATTTAAAAAAATGAATTAAAATATTAATGTTATTATCAAATCAACAAAAAAAAATCAGAACAATATAAAATAAAAAAAGAGCTAAAAAAACATAAAAATAAATATTTAAAATAATATATTAAATTCATTTAATTAAATCTTAAATTCTGTTATCATTTGTTTCAATTTTACACTTTTTGTTTAAATCATAGATCATAAAACTCATATATTTAGCATTATTAGTATTAAAATTAGAGAAGATATAACTCATATTATTAATATTATTAGTATTCAAATTATATAAATTTAAAGAAGTTAAAGAAGAACAATTATAGAAGATATAACTCATATCTTCTACATTATTAGTATTACAATTATATAAATTTAAATAAGTTAAAGAAGAATAATCACAGAACATAAAATTTGTATTTTTTAAAATTTTCAAAAGATAAACTATTTCATTAAATTATTTTTTATCAAAAGAAATAATACTTCAAAACATTAAAAATTTTTAAGAAATAATTAACATTAAATTTCATTCTTTGAATGAATGATTAAAAAACAATCAAACATTATCATTTCTGAAAAAAAATATCTCAAAAATAACACAATAAATCTAATTGAATTTTTATTAAATTTTTTAATCAATAAAACATTTAAACAATAAAAATCATTAATTTTCTATTTGAATTTTTTGTTTTTTGAAACTCATCATTTTAATGAAAAGAGAATAAATAAAATTAAAACAAATTAAATTATAGGTAAAAATAAGAAAAACAAAAAAAAATTCTGGTTTATTATAAAATCAATAAAAAATATTAGAATATTTCATAAAATAAATAATAAACAAATGAAAGAATTGAAAAATGAATTTCTTTTAATATTATTTGGAATTCTTCTGATAATAAACTTAATTATTTTAATCAAATTAATAAAAATAATTTCGAATTATAAAAAAACAGAAAAAAATGAGCAACCTAAACCAATTAATCTTCCTTTACCAAAATCAATTTCAAATTCAGAAATATGGGATGATTTATATGGAACATTTTATCCAAATATTTTATATTCAAATGGAAATAATATAATAATAAATACATATGGTAAAAATGGAAGAAATTATAATAATTTAGTTAATATAAATAATGATGAAAATTATGAAATAACAAGTGATAATTACTATGATATGTTTGTTCCTTATATTGCCTTAAAAAGGAAAAATAAAAAAAATGGAATTTTTTTATATATTCATGGTGGTTATTGGACAAGTGGAAGTAAAAATTTTTTTATTGAAGATTGTGCAAAATATGCTAAATTTGGTTTTATAACTGCAACAATGGATTATACTTTATTATCTGAAAATAATAAGAAATCTAGTATATATAGAATTTTAGATGAAATTGATGCTTGTATTTTTAGTATTAAAACTAAATTACATTTATTAGGCTTTGATGTAAATAAATTATATATTTCTTTATCTGGCCTTTCAGCAGGAGCTCATTTAAGTTTATTATATTCAATGAGAAGGGTAAATGATTCTCCTATTAAAATTAAATTTGCTTTTAATTTTGTTGGTCCTTTAAATTTACAAAAAGAAGTTTTTAAAAAATTAAAAAATTATAATGAAACTTTAGAATGTATTGAAGAAGAATGTCTAAATGAAGCTTTAAAAGAAGGAAAAATAATTCAATTATATGATTATAATAGATATACAATTAATTTTTTAAATATGATGTGTGGACATAAATATAATAATAATGAATTAGATGATATGTTATTTAATAATGGAAGTGCAAAATTAAATGATGAAAGAATTAAATTTTTAATTAACTATATTGCTAAAGATCTTTCTCCAGTTAATTTTATTAATGAAAATTCAATTCCTGTTTTAATGGAATTTGGAGGGAATGATAATGTTGTTGGGATTGGAATTTATGCTTCTATTAAGAAATTTTTAAATAAATTTAATGTTAAATATGATTTGGTTTATTCTAGATATGCTGGTCATTTATTAAATGATAGACGTACTGAAAATGGAATTTCGGCTTTACGGGATTTTCATTATTTACTCTTGAAATATGCTAACGATTATTTTCAATTGGATAAAGATAATGCTTTTTAATACATTTTTTAAGTTGACTTATTTTTCATATTTAAATCTGTGTTTTATTAAGATATTTTTTACATTAAAATTTAATGGTAAAATGATATTTATTTATGAATAAATTTTATTGAATGTTCCTTTCCTACATTTACTTCAAAAAACTATTATATATAAAGATATATATTAATTAAATATATTTAAATTTTCAAGAAAAAACTAAGAAATCGAACTAAAAATAAAGAATGAAAAAAGAAACAATTTAATATTATAAATCAACTGAAAATAAAACTTAAAAAAAAAATAAAAGAAAAATAAAAAACAAAATTATATTGTCTAAAAGAATATAACATATTTATTTTTTTAACAAGCAGTATAAGTTCCAATAGCAACATTACATCTTTCACAATAATGAACAGCATCTATACAAGAAATATCTTTTTCTCTGCAAACTTGAAACAAAAGCCAAGCAATAGGACCAGTAAGCCAACAACAAATAAAATTAGGAATATTAAAACTATTAACAGTACGTGTTAAACCTGCATGACCGCAATGTGGACAAGTAATAATTTGAGGATTAGATTTTAAATTTGGTGGAGATGAGGAAATTGGAATTGGATTATTTGAAGGTAATATTTGATTAGATACTATTGGTTGATTAGATAATATTGGTTGATCAGATACTATTGGTTGATTAGATAATATTGGTTGATCAGATATTATAGGTTGATTAGATAACATTGGTTGATTATATTCCATTTGTGGATTCTGTATCATTGGTTGATTTGGGATAAATGGTTGATTTTGTATCATTGGTTGATTTGGGATAAATGGTTGATTCTGTATCATTGGTTGATTTGGGATAAATGGTTGATTCTGTATAATTGGTTGATTTGGTATAATTGGTTGATTCTGTATCATTGGTTGATTTTGGATTATTGGTTGATTTATTGTTTGAGGTATTTCAGGGTTTGGATTGTATTCTGGTTGGGAGTTCATTGGTGTGTATGGATATGACATTTTTTTTTAAGATTAAAAATTTTTTTTTATTTCTTATTTATTTCATTATTTTTTTTTTGATATCATATATTTAATTGTATTAAAACAGTACAATAAAAATCATTTTTAAAAGATTTACAAGAAGTAAAGACAGAAAAATATAGAATAAAGGAATTTGAAATCTTCAAAATATAAAAATGAAATAATTTATGAAAGAAAAAAATAAAGATAAACATGATACTTAAATTACGACAAAATAATCCATTTGGAATTGAATTTTTCAAATTTTTTTTTAAGCTTTTAAATATTATAACTAATAAATTTATTTTAATTTAATAAAATGAGTATTTCAATTGATAGATTAAATAAAAGAGAAAATTATTTAGATTATCCTTCTAAAAGTGAATTAAATCCTTTTTCAAAATATAATACTATAATAGAAGAAGAAATTCCAAAAAAGAAAAAAAATAAATCAATAGGAAAAAAAAAGGAAAATTTCTTATCAAGAAATTACAAAATAAAAAAACTAAATGAAGATTTTAAAATGATGAATGAAGGAGAATTAAATAATTTATATTATAAATTAAAATTTTATTATGATGATATATTAGGTCAAAATCAAAAACAAGATAATAATATTGAATATATCAGAGAAAAAAATAATAAAATAGAAAAAAAAATATTTGATTATGAAAGAGCAAAAGAAGTAGAATCAGGAAGAGAAAAAATTTCTGGTTTTGATGAAGCAAATAATATTGATTTAATAATAAATAAAATAAATGAATTAAAAGAAAAAACAGAAGATACTAAATTTAATGTTAAAAATGAAGAAGAATATTCAAGTACTTTAAAATATTTAATGGAAGATTCTAAATGTTTATTAATGAAAATAAATGAAGATATTCTTAATACAGAACAAAAAATTCATTATATTAAATTAATAAGAAAAAATTTAAATGAAAATATTACTAATAGAAATAATGAAAATATTGAATCAAATAAAATGAATAATATTTTAGAAGAACAAATCGACAAAATTCAAGAAGTTTTAAATGACCAAAAAGATAAGAAAATAAGTATTGAAAAAACAAATAAAATTAAAGAAGAAAAATTAGAACAATTAAAAGAAAGATTTGAAGATAATCAAAAAATAAATAAAATAAAATTTAAAAAACATAAAGAAGAAGTTTTAGATAAAATAAATGCATATAAATATAGAAAAAATGAAAAAATAGATAAAGAAAAAAAAATAGTAAATTTCATTATTGGATTTTATTTTTTCCAAAAATATTTTATAAACAAAAATAGAGAAAATAAGGATAAAGAAGTTGATGATTCAATTGATATGACAGAATGTAAAAAAGATATTGAATTTAATAATTTTATGAAAGGAGAACAATATTGTTTACAAAGTGAAAGTGAAGAAAATGAAGAAGAAAATATTAAAAGTGATAAAAGAATAAAAAAAATAAAGATTAAAGATAAAAAAAAAATTCATAAAATTTCTTTTGAAGAAATTAAAGAAAGATTCGATGAATTAGATTTAAAATATGATGAATTTTATGATTTTTTCACTAAAATCATTTCAAAAGCTAATTTTAGTAGAAAAAAAATGACAAGTTTAAATGAAAGATTAATTACTCTTGAAACATTAAAAAATAAATATTCTCAAAAAGTTGATGATATAATTTTAAAAGATTATAAAAATTTAACTGATATTCTTAATAATGCAATTAAATATGATGAAATAAGAAAAGAACAAATTATTAGATTTCAAAACTTTATAGAAAATAATAAAAATAATTTAAAGAATGCTGAAAAAATTAGAAATATAAAAGCAACTCAAAGAATAACTGATATTCATTTTGAAGATATTGTTAATCCAGATTCAAATATAATTAAAAAACATAATGCTTTTATTAATAAATGTAATGATGCTTGTGCTAAAATTAAAGTTTATTTTGAAAGTATTAATATTGGAATGAAACATTTAAATAATTTAAAAGAATATGATAGTTTTAATAAAAAACAAAATACTTATAAAGAAATTATGAATTATACTGTAAATTTTACTGAAAAAAGTAAAGAAACTAAAAAAGAAAAATATATAGAAGACTTATTAAAATATGCCACAGAAAAAAAAATTCCATATGCAGAATTTATATATAATATTTTATTTAATTCTCAAAGAAAAATAGAAAATATGAAACAATTTCTAAAAGATAAATTAACTGAAGATAATTTTATGTTTTATTTTTTTAGAAATTACAATGATATAAATTTAACAAATATATTATTAAATAAAATTATAAAATATTATCATGGAAAAACAATTTCATCAAATATAGGAAAATTTTCAATAGCAGGTCAATTATTTAATAAAATTCCAATAAAAAAAAATGGAAGTAATTTATCAAATCAAAGTGAATATTCAAGTATAGTTAATTTAAAAAAAAAATCTAATATATCAGTGTTAATAAATTCAAATGATTCGGTTAATAATAAAAAAAAAAAGCAAACAATAGAAGATATAATAAATAATGAATATAATTATGAAAAAGCCACGGATGATATTGATGGTTATAATTATCATAAAGTGATTAGACCAAAAACTACAAAATTAACAACTAATAAAAGAATTGTACAACATTTATATGAACCTTCTTTAGAAAAAACTAAATATTTAAGAGATTTATATCATGGATTAAATAATATTAAAATCTCCAATTCTAAAAGAAAATTAAATAATAGATATATCATTAAAACATGGAATAATATTGATAATCTTGGAAATCAATTTTATATTTATAATAATAAAAGTAAGATTTGTTTATTTTATTTTTTTAGATATTAATGTTAATACCTTATCAAATTCTACTTATAGATTTATAACAAAAAAAATGATTTCTTTAAATAAAAAATCATTAAGACCTGTTCATAAATCAATGGACTTGAATTTGTTTCATTAATTTTTTAATATTTTTTTTAAGGAAATTTTGAGTTCTTATTTAATATATAATTTAACAATTAAGTATTTATATATTAATTTAAAACTAAATATGAGTTTTTTTGACAAAATAAATGGAATTTTTTCTACAAATCAACCAATTAATAATAAAGAATATGAAGAAATAAGTAAAGAAGAATTAGTTTCTATTGCAAGTAATTTCAATTTTGAAAATAAAGCATTAAAAAGTAATTTAGATAATAAAATTAATGAAAATAAAATATTAAAAAATGCTATTTTAAATAATGAAGATGATTCATCTAAATTTAATAAATTTTTTAATGAAATTAAAACTACTTTTTTAACTAATGAAAATGATAAAACCTCAGATAATATTTATTTAAATAGATTTAAAAATTTTTTATATTCTCAATGTTTATTTTATGGAGGAATTGAAGATGACGACATTAATTTTTTAAATCAAGTAAAAATAAATCAAAATGAAGATTGGGAAGGAAAAGATATATTTATTTTTAAGCAAAAAATCATTGAAAGAAATTATAATGAATTATTTAAAAATTTATTAATTTCTAATGAACTAAATAAAATATTAGATAAACCATTAAAAGACAATAAAATTAATAATTTATCGAACATAAATATTAATTTAAATGAAAAAAATAAAAGAACAACATTAAATGATATAATTTCGAATAATAATAATAATGACATAAATAATATCAATAATTTTATAGAAAAAGAAACTAATAAATTAAAAGGTTTTTCACCAATAAAAAGTACAAGTCCAATAAATAAAATAGAAAAAGAAAATGATTTTGTTAAAAAAATGAAACAAACAATTCCTAAGAAAAAAAAAATAGATGAAAATTTATTTAATGATTTATTGTCGGATGAAGAAGAAAATACAATTTCAAAAAATCAAAAACAAACAAAAAAGAATAATTGGGACGAAGATGAAGATTAATAATAAATTTAATTTTAAAAAAATATAATATAAAAGAATATAAATTAAATAAATAAACGAAATTAAAATAATCTTTTAAAAATTATAAAACAGTTATAAATGAAAAAAAATGAAAGTAAAAATTTTTTAAAACCATCTCCATCTCAACCATTTATAAAAGAAATGAATAAAAGCACAGATATGATAACATCATTAATACATGAATATTTATTAAAAAGAGAATATTATAAAACATTAGACTTATATCAAGAAGAAATAAGTCAAAAAATAAAGCAAAAAACATATTATAAAGCAGCATTTTTAGATATAACAGAATCAAATTTATTAAAAACATTTTCATTAGGAAGAAAAAATGATTTTTTTAAAATTTGGAATAGAATAATTCCAAATCATATAAGATTAAGAGAACCACCAATTCAAAAAATAGAATTTTATATTCAAATATATTTTGCTATTTATCCTTCATTATATAAAGATAGTAGAATAAATTGTAATAAAACAATGCAAGAAACAATGAATGAATTTAAAATCTTTTTAGAAAAAAAAGAATATGAATTAAATAAAACATCTGAATTTTTATCTTATTATGCATTACCATATATTAATAATCCACAAACTCATCCATCATATATGAAATTATTTAGTCCAGAATGGTCAAATGAATTAAAAGATAAAATTAGACAAAGTGTAAAAACTTATCTTCCTTCAATTAAATATCCTGTTATTTATGATTTAGTTACTAATGATGCTGCTTTAATCGGAAATAACAATAATGTTAATGTAAGTAATATTAGTCAAGGGAAAATTGATATGATGAAAACTTATTTGGAAAGCTTATCTCAAGGAAATAATAATAATATTATTAATAGTGATGATGCAGGAAATTTTAATAATAATAATAATATTAGTACTTTTAATATTAATAGTGGTAATAATTTTAATTATGATAAAAGTTTTGAAAGTGACGAATTAATTCAATTAAGAGAAGAAAATGAAAGATTAAAAAAAAAAGAAGAAAAAAATAAAAGTCATTTTATTAGTAGTCAAAAATCTTGGACTAATTTAGCTTTAAATATTTTATCTTATTCATTTGATTTAGTTATGTTATGTAAAAGTAATAAAAATTATAATGAAGTATTATTAAAATCTGATAAAATAAATAAAAAATTAATGAAATTTCAATCATTTTTAAATAAAAATTTAGAAGATTTAGAAAAAGCAAAAGTTAATGTTAATAATACATTTTTATCAGGAATAAGAGAAAGAAATGATGAAATGGAAAATATAGCAAATTCAAATTATGATGATTTAAGTAATATAAATAATAATTCAATAATAAATAATTCAGGATTACAAAATAGAAGTTTTCATGTTGAATATGATCATACTCATTTAATAGATATTAATTTATTCCAAAATACAATATATAATAATATTAAAAATAAAAATTTATCAAGTGATGATGATTTAAAATATTCTTTTGTTTTTAGAGAAATGAGATTAAGATCATTTCGAAGAACAGATCCAGGTTTAAAAAAATTAACATTATATTCAATATTTTTTTATGATTTATATTTCAAATTTAATTTATTAAAAGAAATAATATTAAATCCTCAAATATATGAAAAATCCAGTTTAGAAATAATGAAATTATTAAATCAAATAGCATCACTTAAAAAAGGAAGAAATTATTTATTAATGAGACAAAATTCAAATCAAATGATAGAAGATATAGTTCATTGTATGATGAATGAAAAAGAAGATTCTGAATTAAGGCAAAATTGTTTAGGAACTATTCAAAAATTTACTTTAAGAATAGAACCTCAAAATAAATTAATTGAATTAGGAATAATAAAATGGTTAATTGAAACATTTACTTATGAATCAAAAACACTAAGTGATTATTCAATTGAATATGGATTAGCTTTAATATTGAATTTAGCTTTGAAAAAAAATGGAAGAGAAAAATTTGAAGAAGAATCAGAAAGAACAATTCAAATATTAATAAATTATATTAATAAAGATAATATTCAAATTCAAACTTGTGTAAATGGAACTTTATATTCTTTAATAAAAAGACCTTTATTAAGAGAAGCTGCAAAAAAATTTGGAGTTGAAAATATAATAAAAAATACTCAAATTAAAGATCCTCAAACTCAAAAACAAATGACTTATATTTTAGAAGAATTACAATCTAATAATAATAATACTAATAATGATGATAATATTGAAGAAAATTTCGAAGAAGATCCTAATGCTATTGATGATGAAAATGAAAATAATAATTTGGATGAAGAATATGCTGAATTAGATTCTATTGATGAAGATTTAGTTAAATTACATTATAAAAATATTGGAGAATTTTTAATTAGAAATGAAAATCAAAATGTTGAAGAAGAACAAAAAATAGAAGTTTTTAGTCAAAAAAATCCAAATATGTTAAATATTGATTTAAAAATTAGTAATGATAATAATGATAATTTCAATTATATTGAAGGAGAAGAAAAAGAAGAAAGAAAAAAGGTTATTGGATTAAATGATAAAAGTAGAGAAGAAAATAATAATAATAATAATGAAAAAGAAGATCCTTTAGCTTTATATCAAAAAGATATAAATATTGAACAAGCTTTTGAAAAACATGATAGAATATTAAGAACACCTCCAAATGAATATAAATAATCAATTTACTATAAATCAAAAAAATAAATAAATTTTATATAAAAAAGAACAATAAAATAAATAATTTTATTATATTAAAAAAAATATGGAACCATTCCTATTCATATTAAGTTTTGAAAAAAAATTGAATAAATTTATATATATTTTATATTTTTTTGAGTAATGTTATTTTTTTTATTCTTCTAAAAAAAAGAATATAAACTTATTTTTTCATAAACAAATTATAAATAATTTCAAATTTTTAATATTTTATTATATTTAAAACTATTTTTCTTTATTCTAAATTTTTGATTAATTCATTATATTTTCTATCTCCTTCAACCAAGGAACTTTTTAAATAATCCTCATTAATTTCTAAAAGACTTTCACTTTTAGGAAGTATAATTTCACTATATTTCTCTGTTTCAATATCTTTATTTTCTTCTTCTAATCTTTTCATAATTTTTTCTCCAAATTTATAAATTTCATAATATTTATTTACATTTTGTTTTAACATTTTTTTAATAGAAGTCAAATTTTTATAAGTAGAATTTGCTAAAAAATTAATTTCATTATCTTTAAATGTTAATTTAGACAAAATATTTTTATCTAATTTAATATGATTAAAAACCAATAAAATTACCATTAAAGTTTTTATTAAATTAATATGAAAATCAACTAAATTTAAAATTCCATATGAAGAAGAAATTGCAAAAGAATGATAAATTTTTCCAGTATCAATTAATTTATTTAAAACTTCAAATTCATTATAAGAATATTTTTTATTAATAAATAAATAACATTGATAAGTCCATACTAAATCACAATCAGCAAAAAAGCATAAATTCTTTAAAGTTTTTTCATGTTTATAAATATTTTCAATTTCAGTTAAATTGATTTCTTTATTATTATTAATAATATCAATTTTAAATTGAAATATTTTTAAAAGAGAACCAAGGAAAAAATTCCTTTCTGCATTTTCATCAATTGAATTCATTTTTGCTAAACCAGAAATATTAGTTTCTTCTTCATATAAAGAAAATAATTCTTCTAAAGAATCTTTTATTTTTTCATTATAATTTGTAATATGATAAAATTCAAATAAATCTTTAAATAACATATAAAGAAGATTATTTTGTAAATGATTTAATAAAGAATTATCAATTAAAGCAATTAATAATTTTATAATATTCTCACATGCTTTAATAAAAATAATTTTATTTTTATTCATTTTCTTTTCTTTATTTATAAGCTTTAATCTACTTTTAATATAAATATAAAATAAATTTGTTAGTCTATGTAAATTTGGCAGTTTAAAAGTTTCTAAATTAGGCCAATCATTCTTTTCAGTAATTTTATATATTTCATAACTTTTATCAAAAATTAAATCTGAAATTGCAATTGAATTTTGATCATTTAAATTAAAACTTAATCGCTGAATAAATGTTTGATATATTTCAAGTATACTTTTTTCTTTTTGTTCTTTTGAAATTAATGAAGATTTAATCATTGTTTTTTCAATTGATTCCAAAATTTCAGGGTTAAGATTATTTTGAAAACTCTTTAATTCAGATATCATTTTGAATGAAAAAAAAATAAATATTTTTAAAAATATATAAAGTTATTTATTAAATAAATTTTTAATAATTCTCCATTGTACTTTTTCAATATTTATAATTCTTATATTTCAAAAAATGAAAATATATCCTAATAATTAAAATTGAATAATTAAAAAAGAATAAGAAAAAAAGGAATGTCAAATAAAAGAGACATTTTCCAACCAACAACATCAGAACAAAATAACTCAAATCAAACAAAAGTAATCACAACAAAATGTCAAATTTTAGAAAACAAACTAATAATAAACAGTAAAAGAAATTTATTTAAAAAACCAAAAATTTAATAATTAGATTTCTTAAATATAAAAAGAAAAAAATATTCAATGTTTAGTTGTGAAGTAAAAAGAAGATGCATAGAAGCAGTATAAAAATAAATATAAATATATATAAATAATTAATTTTAAACTTATAGTCAAAATGTAATGATTTAAAAGCAGTTTCTAAAATGTTTGCAGTTCCATTAAAAAGCTTAAAAAGATGGATTAAAGTAGGTCCAGAAAGAAAAAAAGGTAATTTCATTTTTAAATATTATATAATGAATGTATAGGAGGAGGAAGAAAAATCAGAGATCCTGAAATGGAGAAAACACTTTTTAATTGGTATGAAGACTTAAAAAAGAAAAATATTCCTGTTACTCCAAAAATGATTAAAAAAAAAGCTTTAGAAATCACTAAATTTAAAGATTTTATTGCTTCTAAAGGATGGCTAGAAAAATTTAAAAGAAAGTTTAAACTTGAATTAAGTAGAGAAACTAAAAATGAAAATAATTCTAATATTATTTTTAATAGTATTAGTACAAAAAAAAATAGTCAAAATTCTCAATTTTCTTCTAATGAAAATACTATTAAGCAAAATACTATTTTTATTAGTGATAGTTCTTTAAAACCTTTTCAAACTTTTTGTTCAAAAATAAATTAAATGGTCTTTTTATTTTTTTATAAATACATATTTTCAATATTTTATAATAAAAATGATTGCATAAAGTTTTTTTTAATTAAATTATTTTTTTTCTATGTTTAATCATTTAATAATATTTTTTATTATGTTTTTCTTTCCTTTCTAGGATTTTTAAAAGTTAATTTAAAATAACTTTGGTTTATTTTACAACAATAAAAATAAACATATAAATTTCTTGTGTTACAAAAAAGATTTTTTTTAAGAAAAAGTTTAATTGGAGAATTTTATTTTCAATATAAAATCTAGATATAATATTTTTTAATAATATTTTAATTTTTTTTCCAAATAAATCATAAATTCCATATAAAATTCATGATGATTCAATCTTTCAAAATAATTTATTTTTGATTTAAACTAAAAAATGTACTTTTAATATTAAAATTTTCAAATTAATTAAATATATTACTTTCTATATAATAAAAATATATATATTTAATTTTTTCAATAAAAATGAATTTTTTATTAGAATTTATTTTTACCTTTACAATACTTAGATAAATAATTTAAACAAAAAACATAAGATTCACATAATTCTTTAGAAGAAGCTTCAATTTTAATAGTAAAAGTATTAAAATCTTTTTCATTAACTTTAAATTCAATTATAAATCTTTCTTTATATTCATTATCAATTTCACATGAAACTAAAAGTATTAAATTGAAATTATTATTAATATTAATATCTTTAATATCAATCCATTTAAAAATATATTCTTCTATTCCATTGATATAACTAATTTCTTTAGGAGACAAAAAGAAAGCATAAGGTTTTCTTACATTATCAATAATAATATTCATTATTCTTGGAAGAGATAAAAAATTTAAAAAACTTATTTTTTCTTTAGTATCAAAAATAATATTATCAAATAAATTTGGAGAACTATTTTGAATAGAAGTATATTCTGCAGATAATTCATAATGAGAATTATTTCCAGAAGTAAATAAATTACTTTGTGTATTAGGATTTTGAATTTTTATAATTTCTTTTTCTTGTTGAAGAATCAATGGACTTATTTTATTATTATTTAAAAAATCTTCTAGTTTTTCATCTTTTTTTCTTAATAATTTTATATATTCAATTAACATTCTTCTACTTTCTTTTTCATTTTTTGGTTTTTTATCAAAATAAGTATAATTTGGTATTATAATTGTATTATATTTTATATTATTATCATTTTTAATTCCTGGAATAATATTATTATAATTTGATTTATTTATATCATCTTCACTTATATTATTACTTTGAATATTTATTTTATATTTTCTTAAACCTACATTTGAAGAATTCATTGTTTGATTATCTATATCTTGTGTTATATTCATATTTATATTTTTATTTAAATTTTTGTTTGATATATTTTGTGAAGAGCTTATTATTTTTGAATTTGAATTATTTGTAAATATTTTATATTTGTTTAAATTTATTGAAGAATTGCTGCTATTTTTAAAAATATTATTATTTAGATCTGTGTATTGATCCATTAAGAAGTTTAATTATTGAATTTATTTTTTTTAATTTAAATTAATTATAAAATATAAACAATTAAAAAGAGAATAATATTTATTTACTATTTTACTTATCCTGATATAAAACAAAAAAAAATTTTAAAAATTTCAAAAACAAAAATTCAAAAAAAAATAAAAAAACACTTTTAACTTATTTAATAAGTTTTGTAATAAGAATGAGCACTTCTATATAATTGACTAGCTCTATCTAAATTCATTTTTTCTTGTACTTCATCAGCTTTCCTTAAAGAATTTTTATAAGTCATTCCAAAAATATTTTCACTAACAATAGATCTATTAACTCCCATATAACCAGGAATAGGATCAAATTTTAATTCAGGATGTAATTCTTGAACAGAATGTTGAACTCCCCAATATTTCATATTAGATTCTTTAAAATCTTCAATTTTTCTTGGATTATAATCTAATTCATTAGAATCTAAAAATTCCCAAAATTTTTCATAATTTCTTTCAAAAGATTGTTTTTCAATAATATGAGCATTTAAACCTTTACTTTCAACACCAAAGAATTTATTAATAGTATCAACAGGTAAAGGTTTCTTATAAGTAACATTAGGTTCTCTTATACCTAAAAGAGAAGCAGTAGATTGAGTTTTAACTTTACTTTGATCTTTATAATCTTCCATATGAGTAGAAGTATATCTAATATGAGGAGGAACATCAGCTCCTTGAGGTATAGTATGTGCTAATGATTTAGCAGTTTCTTTTCCGTAACTTTCACCATATTTATTTTCTGCATATATTGATTGAACAAATCCTGCATAACCTGGAATTTCTTTTGTACGTACTATTCTATTTACATATTCTTCTTCTTCTGTATTTGGAATGTGTCCTGTATATCCTGACATAAATAATGGTATTCTTGGAACATATGTTTGATAGACATATTGTTGAGTTTCCATTTATTTAATTTTTTTATTTATTTATTTATTTATGTTTTTATTTAATGATATTATTTATAGTATTTGATTAATATATTTTTAAGGAAAATAATTGTGAAATTTGTTAATATAATTTTTATTTATTATTTAGTTTTTTTTTGTTTTTAATTTAAATTTTTCACATAATTATCAAAAGTATAATTACATATTTTAGAAAAGTGGTTATTATTATTATTGTTATTTAATATTTTTTTTTTATTAATTTGGAAAAATTCACTTTTATTTTGAGTGAGAGTTTTTATTTGATTTTTCTTATCTAAATATAATTGTCCATAATTGTGTTTATTGGCGGATTTCAAACAATCTTTTAATTTTCTTTCGATTTTTTTATCATGAATACTTGCTAATTTTCTTGATTTATTATTAATAATAGGTTTAATATTTTTTTTAAGATTATGATTAACTTTACAATAATAAACTCTTGTAGATAATCCTCTTTTTTTTCTATAAATATCATTAATTAAATATTTATCTTCATTTGAAATATTATAATATAATTTATTCATTGCTTGAATAAAATCATTTTCATCTAAAGTTTGTTTATCTTCAATTAATTCATTTATTAATGGATCAATTATTTTTAAAACTTCTTTAGGAGTATTATTTAAATTAATTAAATGTGGTGAAATATAATTATCTTGATCACTATCTAATTCTTTAAATATTAAAGAAAAGATTTCATCGTTTTTCTTTTGTAAAATTTTTTCACTTTCTTTTCCTAATTGAATAGGTTTATTTTCAAAATTATAAAATTTTCTAAATAAATCATCTTTATTTCTTTTATATTTTACTGCATATAAATAATTTTTAGTATAAACATCAACATTAGAATGGTTAAAATGATTAATTTTTTTTGATAATAATTTAGGAGAAAATAATTTTTTTTCTTTATTATTAAAATTATTAATATTATTTATTAATTTCTGTTTATATAATCTAGTGAAAAATTGTTGTCTTTCATTAAAATTTAAATCAGTTTTATAATTATCATTAATTTTAGGTTGAAAAGGATATTTATCTTGATATTCTTTTTTAATTCTTTCAAATTTAGATTGAGATAATTGTTTTCTATAAGAAGAAGGAAGAATATTATTTCCATTTTCAATATATTTTTTATGATTATTAATATTATTATCACTTCTTTGAAGACTTGAAGAAAGATTTTTATAAAAATTATTTGTTTGAGAAATTTGAGTAGAAATATCATTTTCGTTTTTATTTGGAGATAAAATTTTTTCATGTGGAATTAATCTTTTTATTTCTAATTCTCTTGAAATGTTTTTATAATTTCCTTTTAAATTATTTAATGGATATTTATTATATAAATTTCCTTTTATACTTGAAGAATCTGAAAGATTTCTTTTTATTCTATTACTTTGATTTATATCAATTTTATCTTCTGAATAACTTATTTTTAAATTTTCTTCTTTATTATTGTTGAAATTTGAATTTAAAATTTTTTTTAAATTTTGATTATAATTAAAACTATTTTTAACGTTATTATTATCATTTAATTTTTCATATTCTAAAATATCTTTTGCTTTTGGAATTTGATTATGAAAAGTTTGAATTAAATTATTTATTCTTTTATGAATATCTTCTTCATTTTTTTCTTCTTTATTTTCAAAAGAGTTTTCATTATTTTCATTAATATTATTTTTTTCTGTATCGTTATTATCAATATTATCTTTTTCATAATTATTATTATTTTCAAAAAAAAGATTATTATCATTTAAAGTAATTTCTTCATTTTTATTGAAATTATTTAAATTATGATAATCATTATTAGATTTAATATGATTATTATTTTCAATTATTTTATTTGTATTTTTTTTTGAATTTTTAAAAGTAGAATTATTACTTTCACTTACATTAAATTCACTTTCAACTTCTTCAATTTGACTGTCATCATCTTTATTTTTAGATTTTTTAATTAAATCATCAATTTTTTCTTTTAAATATTCCATAGCAGAAAAATCTAAATTATGCTCTTTACAAAAAATATAAGCTAATTGATCAGGATCTGAATTAGAATAAATTTTAATTTGTTCAAATTTTTCATGTTCTAATTCTAAAGTCATTATATATATTGGATCTTCAGTGTTTTCATTTCTTTCTAAATTTTCTATTAAATTATCATTTTCATATATTCCATTGTTAAATTCATAAGGAGGTAAATTCATTTTTAAAATTAAATGTTTTTTTCTTAATTTTTATTTAATGAGAAAAATATGTGAATTTATTTTTTCCCTTTCTATGATATATTTAATCAACGCCCAAAATCAAAATGAAGAAGAAGAAAATTTAAATGAAAATTCTAATATTCATGAAATTATAAATATTGAACAATTTGAAGATTATCTTTTTTATTATTCTAATAAAATATTAGTCATTGAAATATATAATAAAGATTGTAATCATTGTAAAGAGTTTTTCCCAAAATATAGAAATTTATCTTTAATGTTTAAACCTTTAGAAAATTTTATTTTTGTTAAAATAGAAGGAGAAATTTATCATATAATTGTTGAAAAATATAATAAATTAAAAGTTAAAGGAGTTCCTTCTCTTTTTATTTATGATGCAAAAAAGTTTTTTAAATATAATGGTTTTATGGAAGTTGAAAATATTTTTTCTTTTTTATTTGAAAAATATGAATTTGACTGTAAAGAAATAAATGAAGGAGAATATTTTAATAATTTTATTGATGATTATATTAGATATTCTGAATTAAGGAAAAATAATTATATTTTAGGTTTATTTTATAGAAATGAATTAAATGAAGATAATATAATTAATAAATTCAAATTATTAAATTTTAGAAATAAAGATATTATTAAAAGTAATACTTGTTTTTATTTTTTTTATGATAATAATCAATATAAATCAAAATTTAGGATTCAAGATTTTTTATTTGAACATTCAACAAATTCAATAATAATATACAATTATCAAAAAGGAATAAATAATTTTAAATTAATAGATTTTGAAAAATTTAATGAGAATTTAACTGATAATTATTCAATTAATATAGATAAATTATATAGAGATTTTCTTTTAAAAAATTATTTACCTAGAACAGAAAATATTCAATCATACCAAATAAATAATTTATATAATTTACCTCAAAAATCATTTATTTTTTCATTTAAAACAAAAGATGAATTTAAATATTTTCAATCTTTAATAAAAGAAATAATAACTTATCCAATATATAATGATGATTACATATTTATATTATTAGACATTTCAAAAAAAATTAATTTAAAAAGAAGTTTATCATTTATTTTAAATTCAGGTTTATATTTTTTTGAACCAGGACTTCAAAATGAAAGAATTGTAATTGAAAGAAATAAAACAATTAATTTAGAAAATAATTTCAAAGTTGAAGATGTATTAAATTATATTGATTTAGAAAAAAAAGGAAAATTACCTTTAACGAAAATAGAAGAAGAAGAAAAAAAATTCGTTGATATGCTCAATCAATTAAGTAAAGAATTTGAAGAAAAAATTTCTTCTTTAAAAAATTTAACAATAAATAAAAATAAAACTTTAAATAATACAAATCAAATAAACTATAAAAATAATGAAACTGATTTTGAAAATAAAACAAATATAACAAAAACCCAAAAATTTTTAAGACAAAACAATATTCAAAATGAAGAAATTCTAAATAAAACAATAATTTTATTTCCATTTTATTTTATTATATATAGTATCTTATTTTTTTGGATATATAAAAAATATATTACAAATATTGAAATAAATTTTTTTAAAGAAATAAAGGAAGTTAAAGCAACTTAATTATTTCAATAATTTATTTTGTTCACATCAAAAAAAAGTTTTGTAATTAATCTTAAAAAATAAAGAAGATAATGTAATGAAAATCCTGAAAAATTTTTTCAAAAAAGGAATTATTATATTTAAATGCACTAAATATTTGTTAATTATTAAATCACTTAAAATACTATCATATATTTAAATCTTTGTTGAAAAAATTATAAAAAAATAAAAAGTCATTTATTCAATAAAATGACTAATTATAATTAAAAGATTATTTTAAACATATAATTTTAGATTCCCAATTAAATAAAAATAATTTGATAATTCATTTTCTTTTTTCTTTTCTTCTTTTCTTATGAATTAAGCAATGTTATTTTCTTTCCCTTTTGTTAAAATGAAAAAATCATATCTAAGGTATTAATTAATTATTTAAAGTTATTTATTTTTTTTAGTTTTTATGTTATAAAGATAAAAATGTTTATGGGAAATAATAGGTATTTTAATCATAATGATTTAAATAAAGATAATTTTGATATTAATTATAATAGGAATAATGAAAAGAATAAATTTAGAAGAAGTGCAGTTTTACAAAATAGTAATTCAATGCAAAATATTTTTAATAAAAATTATAATTTAAATAATTTTTTTCAACAAAATCAAATAAGAAAAGATAATAATGATTTTTATCCAAATGATAATATAGGAATAAATTTAAATATATCTTATAAAAATTCTTATGAGGATGATATAAATCAAATAAAAAATGGAAAAAAAGTTTACGGTAAATTATTGCTTGAACAAGTAAAATTAAATAATATTAATAAAAAAATAGAACTTCAAAGAAAAAGAAGACAAGAAGTTTTAGATGAATTAAAATTACAAAAACAAAGGAAAGAAATTGAACTTCAAAATGAAATTGAAAAAAATAAAAAATATCAAAAAATTATTAATAGATTTAAATATGATAATGATTTATTAGAAAAACATTTAAAAAAAAGTGAAAATGAATTAGATAATTATGAATTAAATTTAAAAAATAAACCATTAATTAAATCAAATTCAACTTATTTTGAACAATCGTTATCTTTAAATGATAAATTAAATTATGAAAAAAGAAAAGCAAAATTATATGAAAGTCATTTATTTAATAAAGAAATTTTAAAAGATTTAGAAAAATTAAAATTAAGAAACACAATTTCTTTAGGAATTATAAAAAAAGAATTGAGTCAAGCAAAATATGAAAATTATTTATCTGAACATTATAAAAATATTTTAATGTGTGATTTAGATGAAATAAAAAAAGAAATGAAATTAAAAGACATTCAATCTAAATTAGTGACTAATTTTATTAAAGATGAATTTTTAAATAAAGTTAAAGAAAAAAAATTTAGAAAAGAGCAAGAAAGATTTAAGAATTTACCAATTATTGATTATAATACAAATCTATTTCATGAAAATGAAAATATTAATAAAACATATTTAGAAAATTTAGAACAATATAATGATGAAGAAGATGATATTAACAAAAGAGTTGATTTATATAAAATTTTACAAAAAAATGAAATTAGATTAAAAGGTTTATCATTCTTAGAAGAAAGAACAATTAAATAGTAAATGTTTAAAGATAAAATTTAAATATAAATTGGAAAAATGTTAATTATAAATAAAAATTTTTAATTTAATAATTTATAATTATATTTTTATTTTTTAGTATAAATATTATATTTTTCAATCATTTTATGAAGTTTATTCATATATATTTGAAAACCATCATCATTTTTTATAGTAATAATTTCAATTATTTTTTGATAAAGTTCAATAATTGATTTAAATATATTTTCATCATTTTCTTTTTCTAATATCTTTTCTTTAATATCGATTATTTTTTCTATTTGTTCAATATTATTTAAATTATTATTATAAAATAAGTCAAATTTATATTTCAAAGAATTTTTTTTTTCCATAATTAAATCAATAACATAATTAATTTTATCTTGAGAAACTGATATAATATCATTATAAACATTATTAGCTCCTTGTTCCCAAATAATTTTAAAACAAGATTTTTCATTTAATTTAACATCATCAATTGTAGTTTTAGAAATTTTTTCAATTGTTTGAATTTCAGCATAAAAAGAAATAACACATAAATATCTTTTTTTTTCATCAACATCACGAAATATAATTAAATGATTATCAGTAATAAATAAATATCTTGGTTCAAAAATTAATCCATTTGGAGTTTTAATACAAACTTCAATATTTATAAATTGTATAATTGTATTAATTAAAAAATCATTAATATTATAAATTTGAGAATTTATAGAATAAGTTCCATAAGTTGAAAGTAGTTTATTATTCCTTTCAAATTCAAAAGTATTTAAAAATTTAGGAAAATAATTTATTATATCATATACTGAATTTATTGAAGTCCAATTTGGTATTATATTTGTTATCAAATCACTTCCATCACAAAAAGTTGGGAATCCAAACTATATATATAAAATTATATTTTATATGATACATCTGTTAAACAATTTACAATTGGAGGCTTTTGTGGATATTCATAATTAATATTTATTAAGAAATATATATCAAATAATCTTTTATTTATTTTTGATTCTTTTAATAATTTCACAAATATTTTAAATGATTGAATATTTTCATTATATCTAGAATAAATATAATATTCTTTTGAATTTTCTGAATATCTTTTTTTTAATTCTAATTTTTGATTATTATTTTTTATTTACCTTTTTTAATTGAAATTACAGTTGATAACATATATTTCTCAATAGTATTTAAATTGTTTAATTCATCATTTTTCAATTCATTAACTTGTTTTTCCATATTATTAAATAATTTACAAATATTATTAAATCATATTTATTGTTTATATTTAATTTTTAATTTAATATATTTAAATGTTTAATTTCTTATTTTTTTATTGTTTTTTCATAAAAAATTAATTATAATTTTTAAAGAGATCAATATGGATTCACCAAAAAAAAATTTAAATGTAAATTGAATTATATTTATTTTAGAGTTCAATTGATGGTGAAAAAGCAACAAATTTTGAAGCTTTACATGAAAAAATAACAGGAACTGAAGAAAGATTAAATGATATAAATGAGCAAACTCAGAAAAAATTTCAAATAGTGAAAGACAATATAAATAAAATTCAAAAACAAATTGAAGATGAAAGAGCAAAATTTGATTCCTATAATGAAGCAAAAAATAATTATGTGAAAGTATTAGAAAATAAAATAAATGAAAGACTTAATCAAGAATCAGATTTAAGGAAAGAAATAGAAAGAAGATTTTCAATATTAATAGATGATAAATTTAATGCTTTAAAAATTGAAATTTCAAAAGAAAGCAGAAATAGATATGAATGTATTGAAAATTTAAAAACTTATTTAGAGGTAAATTATTAATTATTATTATATTAGAATGATTTTCCTAAATTACAAGGTTTAGTTAAATTTGAACAAGGTGAAAGAGAACAAAATGATGATGCTATTTCTAAAAAAATTTTAGAAGAAATTACTAAGTTACAAAATATTTGTAATGAAGATAAAAAAACTAGAGAAGAAACTGAAGAAGCTATTTTAGAAATGTTAAGAATTATGATCACTAAAATGAAAAGTGATGTTGAAGGGGAAAGAAAAGATAGAGAATTAACTGAAGATACTTTATTAACTATATTGGAAGATACTTGTAATAAATTAAATGCTGCTTCACAAATTTAAATTTTTTTATGTTTTTTTGACTTTTTTTTTGGAGAATTTTTTTTATTTAATTTTTGAACTTTTAAATTTAAATGAAATTAATTATATTTTTTTTGACCATTTAAATAATTAATTTTATTTATTTTTTTGGAAAAATATTAATTAAATAAAACCTATTAAAAAATTAATTAAATCAAAAAATGATAAATATTCAGATAGAAATTCTTGAATTATTTCCTTCTATAAATGAAATAATTGAAAATAAAGATGAAAATATAATATTAATTATAACAATAAAAGGAATTCAAAATATTTTTAATTTAAATGATATTATAGAAGAAAAAATTCCGATTTCTTTAAAAATAAAAGAAATAAAAACATTAATTCAATTAGAAATATATAAAAATGAATTTTTAATAGGAGAAGTCAATTTTTTTCCATTTAATGAAACAAAATGGTTAACTATAAAATATAGTAAAAAGTATATAAGTAAAAATAAGCAAATAAATCATTTAATAGATTCTTTAAAAATAAAAATGAAATGTTCCTTTATGAATGAAGCTTTATCAAAAATGAAAAACAATATAATAAAAAAAAATAAATTATTCAAAAAATCAAATTTATTTAATAAAGCCAATTTATTATCTTCACCAAGAGAAACAGAATCAAATAGAAAAAATTCTTTTCACACAAAAACTATACATGATAATAAATATCATAAAAGAAAATCGAAAATTTTGTTGCATAATAAATCATGTGAAGATTATTATTTTTCTCATAATATAATTTATTCACAATCAAATCAAATATCAATGGATGATTCAATGCAATTAAATAATAATCCTTTATGTAATAGTACATCAGGTTCAAATCATTTAAGAAGAAAAAGTTTAGATGAAAATAATAATAAAATTATTAAAAGATTAAATTCTCAAGATGAAAAAAACATAAAAAATAGGAAAAATAATTTATCAGAAAATAAAAATAATTTAACAAATAATAAAACAACAACTTTATCAACAAGAGATAGTAAAGAAATATTAAAGAATAATAATAATTATAATTATAATAATAATAATAATAATTATAATAATAATTCTATTAATAATAATAATATTATAAAAAAATTAGATGATAATTTTAAATCAATTGATGAAACTATTATTGATAAAGAATTTGAAGAAGGAATTGCATTAGATGAGTTAATTAATAGTAATAATAATAATAAATTAATGAAAATAAATTTAACTACAAGAAAAAAAATTAATGATTGTTCTTTAGATAGTGTTTCTTCTTTTAATTTTGAAAAAGCTTTTAATAAAGATTCTGATGATGATGAAGAAGAAGTTATTAATTGTAATTTTGAAAATTTAAAAAGTGATTTTGAAATTTTTTATACTGAAGAATATTTAAATAAAATTAATGATGATGTTATTGAATTAGAAATTCAATTATTATTAGAAAAAATTTTTGAAATGCAATCTGCTTATCATTTAGAATTAGGAATTTTAAGGAAAAAATATTTATCTGCTAAAATAAGTTTTTTTTCATTTTCTGATAAATTTATTGTTTTAAATAAAAAATTGGATAAGTTAAAACAAAAAAATAAAAAAATTGAATTAATTCAAAATAATAATTCTTTTGTAAATAATAATTACATTAAAACTAATAATAATATTATTCAAAGTAATAAAGATGAATTTGATGTATGGAAAAAAATGTTTTCTCTAAGTCAAAGGAAAAAAAAAATTTTTGAAATTTTTAATAAAACTGTTCTTCTGAAGATAAACCATAGAAAAAATCATTTAGATAATTTTCAAAAATTTATTTGTGATAATTTTATTAAGAGATATAAGATAAAAGGTAATAATAATGAGAATCTAAATGACAATAAAAATTTAAAATTTAGTCCTATTCAATTTAATAGAACCAATCAATATTTTAATAATAATTCATCGAACAAAAAAAATAATTTAAACAATCAAAAACAAACTCCAATAAAATCATTTCGAACAAAAGCAAATACAAATAAATAAAAACCCTAAAAAAAACAATTAAATAATTCTTAATATATTTTTTTCCTTTTATAAATAGAAAAAATTCCAAAAAAAAATAAAAAATAATCAAAAAAAGAATTCTAAAAAAAAATGTTGTCTCTTGAAACAGAAGAAAGAATATCAAATTTTCTATTATACCTAAATACATCACATAAGCTAATAGATGAGAAAAAAAAGGAATTAAACACTCATACTCAATTTGAACCATATTCAATTTTTTCAAGAATAGACACAGCATACAAAGGTCATATAGATTATATAGATTTATTAAATTTTTTTAAAGACCATATGATATATTGTAATTCAGAAGAAACTCAAACAATAATAATGTTTTATGATTATAATAATGATGGCATTTTAACTTTTGGTGAATTTATTAATATTATTTTAGCTGATGAAACTAGAAATATTTATAATAATAAAGGATTTATTAATGCAAAATTATGCTTTGATATTGAAAGCTTATTAACTGATATTTTATTTGAAGAATTAAAATTTGTTAGAACTTGTAAAGATTTAATTTTAGATGTTAGATGTAGATATGATTTTTCTGTTAATAATGTTTTTAAAGCTTTAGGTGGATTTGGAAAAATTATTACTAAAGATGGATTAAGAAATTTTTTCATTCGAGGAAAAAAAACTTTCAGTGAAGAAGATATTTATCATATTATTTTAAGGTTAGATATTCATAAAAATGGAGGAAAAATTACTTTTAGTGAAATTGAAAAAATATTTTCTTTTCCTAATCAAAATATTCAATATGATGATGATAATAATAATTTAAATACTAATTATTTAAGTAATTTTCTTAATAAAAATCCAGTATCAAATAATAGTATTTCACAATCAAATAAAGATTTTTCAAAAAATAATCCTTTAAATCAATCGAGATTTGATAAGAATTCAAGTCAAAATTCTTTTTATAAAAGTAATCAAAATAAAAATAAAGATCAAAGGAATTTTCCAATAGTAACTCCATATGAGGAATTAATAACAAATTTATTTGAAGTAATATATAGAACAGAAATAGAATTAGAAGAAATAAAAAAAGTTATATGTTTAAGAACAGATTTTAATGTAGAAGATGCATATAGATTATTTGAATCAAGACCAAATGGTAATGATGATTTAACAGAAGTGGATTTATTAAATGGATTAAATTGTTTAGGGATTTATCCAACAAATTCAGAAATCAAATTAATAATGAAAAGATATTCTTTATTAAATACTAATACTTTAAATTATAGTGATTTTTTTGATTTAATAGTTCCTTTTGATAAAGATTTTAGAAATATGATTGAAAATAGAGAAGCTTCTCCTTATCAACCTAAATATAATAAATCTGATTTTTTTTTAGGAGCAACTAAAAAGTTAATTGGGGATTTATTCGAAAAAATTATTGTTAGTGAAAGTAAAATTGAAGTTATTAGAAAAAGAATTACTAAATGCTTTGCTTTAAATTTAAATGATGTAGCTAGTTCTATTGATACTGATAAAAAAGGCTATTTAGATAATTATAATATTAGGAGATTTATTAAAGAAAAAATTAATAAGGAATCTACTAATAGAGATTGTGATTTTACTTTTATTAGATTAGATAGGAACAGAGATGGAAAAGTTGATTATGCTGATTTAATAAATGAAACTAAATCATTGAATTAAATATTTTTTTTTATTTAAATTTTTTATTTTTTTGAATTTGAATTTTTATTAAAGTTTATTATTTTTTTTCTTTAATTCAAAAGATTAAATTGAAATGATATAAGACTGATATATTAGAGAATTAATATTTAATTTTTTAGAATAATATCGAATATAAAAGAACAAAGATTTTAATTGTGTGCATTTAAATAATTAATTTTAAATGAAAGTTTTTATGTTTCTTTTAATATTATGATTCATTTATTTAAATATATTTTATAAAAGAAATTAAAAAAATATTGGGGATTGGGGATTGGGGATTGGGGATTGGGGAT
>JAEEGK010006684.1_pt1 | contig 27681 bp, 15 predicted proteins | sample 8958771 | NCBI WGS metagenome assembly JAEEGK01 (sample SAMN16246547, study PRJNA631951) | gut metagenome | biome: gut microbiome; feature: rumen; material: SC-attached | host: Bos | place: Iran: Karaj | collected 2018-10 | reverse complement strand
AAGGCCGAGATCTGCGGCTTTGACGGCAACGAGTGGATCCGCATCCAGTGCGAACTGATTCCCGACGAGCGCATCGAAGCCAAGCAGGACATGCTGGACAAGAACCCGTCCCTGCAGGGCATGTACAAGGCCGATGACGACAACACGATCGTCCTCTACTGCCGCAACGCCACGGCGACCATCTCCTCCTTCACGGCTCCCGCGAAGGTGATCAAGTTCTGATCCCCCTACCTTTTCGTATCTGTCTATGAAGATCGGATTCAGATTATCCACCGCCGTCCTGGTCCTCCTGTCTCTCGGGACGCTTGTCCGTGCCCAGGAATTCCGGACCCTTCCGGACGGGTTCCCGGACATGCCGTACTACGTCAACAACCTGTCCGTCTATGAGATCGGGCAGGAGGAGGGCAGGGCCTTCCACATCCCGGAGCGGAGTATCAGTCTGAACGGGAACTGGCGCTTCCACTATTACGAATGTCCCGGCGAGGTGCCGCACGACTTCTTCCGTTCCGGATATAATGACCGGAAGTGGTCCTCCATCGAGGTCCCGTCCAACTGGGAGATGCAGGGTTTCGGCCAGGCGGTATTCCGCAACGTCGCCCTGCCGTTCCCGCACAAAGGCCGTCGCCCGCGGCCGGACGAGGACCCTTTCGCGGTGGATGTGCCTGATACGCCGCTGGACTTCAATCCCACCGGCGCCTACCGGACATCCTTCAACCTGCCGCGCGACTGGCGCGGCGACGAGGTCTTCCTGCGCTTCGAGAAGGTGGCCTCGGCGAGTTTCGTATGGGTGAACGGTACGCTCATCGGCTACAACGAGGGCGCCCAGGAGCCGTCTGAATACGATGTCACGCAGTATGTGAAGCCCGGCCGCAACACGCTGGCCGTGCTCGTGCTCAAATACTGTGACGGCTATTACCTCGAGGACCAGGATTACTGGCGCCTCGCGGGCATCTTTGATGACGTGTGGCTCTACGCCACGCCCAAGGCCCGTATGTGGGACTGGCAGGTACTCACCGATTTCGGGGAAGACTACGTGGACAGCGACCTGACGGTCAATGTGACGGTCCGGAGTTTCCCTGGCGGGGTCGGGCGCTACCGGGTCGAGGGCATCGTGAGCCGCGAGGGCAGGGAAGTGGCCCGGATGGAGGCGCCGGCAGCGAATCTGCGCGACGCTGCGCAGCAGACGGTCAGCCTGCGCAGCCGCGTGGCCGCGCCGCGCAAATGGACTTCCGAGACCCCCGACCTCTATGACTTGGAGCTCCGCCTGACGGACGGAGACGGCGCGGTCGTCGAGACGGTGCACAAGAAGATCGGCTTCAAGAAAACCGTGATCCGCGACGGCGTCTTCTACCTCAACGGGCAGCCTCTCAAGCTCAGTGCGGAATGCTCGCACATGCAGCATCCGTCCATGGGCCACAGGATGACCGAGGAGGTGATACGCCGGGATATGGAGATCCTCAAGCAGTTCAATTTCAACGCTGTACGTACTTCACACTATCCTCCGGTCAACCGCTATCTGGAGCTGGCCGACGAGTACGGCCTCTATATTATCGACGAGACCGGCGACGAGTCGCACGACACGGAGTATGTCAGCGACATGCCGGAGTTCACCCCGATGTACCGGGAACGCGTGCGCCGGATGGTGCTGCGTGACCGCAACCATGCCAGCGTGCTCTTATGGAGCGCCGGCAACGAGAGCGGCGAAGGCCAGAACATCGCCGAAGTGGTGAACGAGGGCAAGCGCCTGGATCCCACGCGGTTCTGGATGTACGGCGGCAATGCCCCCAAGCATCCGGCCGAGGACATCGTGGGTCCGCGTTATCCTTCGCCCATGGAGCATGAGATCGGCTATGGACTGGATACGCTGGACCTGCGGCCTTCCTTCATGGACGAATACCTGTCCGTGGCGGGCAACGGCGGCGGAGGCATGGATGACTACTGGGACGTGATCCGGGCCCATCCCCGCCTGCTCGGCGGCGCCATCTGGGACTTCGTCAGCGTGGGCCTGGACGAGCGGGCCCGCCGGGTGGAGGACCGCTCGCCGTACCACACGCCCGCGCACATCATGGGGCGGGCCACGCTGGTCAAGGGACCGACCGGCCTGGCGCTGGACCTGAACAAACAGGACCAGTGGGTGCAGGTATATCGCGCTGATAACGTGGAGATTGCCGGAGATAAGCTCACCCTGACCCTGGACCTGCTGCCGCGCAAGTTCAACCGCAGCGGCGGCTACCTGATCACCAAGGGCGCACACCAGTACGGCTTGCGCCAGCACCGCGACCAACTGGAGTTCTATATCGACACCGGGCGGACGCTCACGCTCAGTGCCCCGCTCCCCGCTGATTGGGAGGATTGCTGGCACAACGTGACGGCCGTCTATGACGGTGCCGTCATGCGGCTCTTCGTGGACGGACAGGAGTTGGCCTCCCAGGAAGCTTCCGGCATGATCCGGAACCTTCCGCTGTCCCTGTGCATCGGACGCAACGAGGAGATCGGCGGCCAGGATATCCGTGACTATGTCTGCGATGCCCGGATCGACAATGTCGGCGTGTTCGCCGACGCCGTGCTGCCTGCCGGCGGCTTTGACCCGGCCCGGGCTGCCCTGTGGCTGGATTTCGAGGGCGAGACGGACGAAGGACCCTACTGGACCTACGGCGCCGGCGCCCGGACCTATGGCAGCATCTGGCCGGACCGGACGCCCCAGCCCGAGATGTGGCAGATGAAGAAATCCACCCAGCCTTTCCAATACACGCTGCTGGATGAGTCCGGGACCCTGGAGATCCGCAACCTGCAGTATTTCACGGATAATTCCCGTTACGAGACCGTGTGGGAAGTAACTGCTGACGGAGAGACCGTGCAGCGGGGTACGATCGATGCGCTCATCCCGCCCCAGGAGGCACGGGTGGTACACATCATTCTCCGACGGACAGGCCTGTCTTTCGGCAAGCATTATTACCTGACGGTCAGCACGGTGTTGAAAGATGCGGAGATCTGGGCCCCGGCCCGCCATGAAGTGGCCTGGGAGCAGTTCGAACTGACTTCCTGGTATTCGCCGACGGCGCCCGCCCCGGTCCTGGGCCGGGCCGCACTGCGCCGGGACGGCGGCCGGACCCTTGTCGAAGGCGACGGTTTCCGCTATGCCTTCGACCCGGACGGACGGCTCGTCTCCATCGTCTACGATGGGCGCGAGATGCTGACCCGGCCGCTCGAGCTGAATGCCTGGCGTGCTCCCGTGGCCAACGAACTGGATGGCTGGAACGGCCTGAGCGCCGGCCGGGCTTCCGTGGAAGGGTATGGCAGCATCGGGCATGCCCACGTGCTGGCTTCCCACTACTATGCCGCCGGGCTGGACCGTATCCGGCGCATCCCTGCACGGGTCGAAGCCCGCGAGGCGGGCGGAAATGTCATCGTGGAGGTGCGTGACCTTGCCGTGTTCGGTGGGGGACAGACGCAGCTGGATGCCTATATCTTCGGACGTAGTTTCAACGGTTTCGAGGAGATCTGGACCTACCGGATCGACGGTAACGGGACGCTCACGGCGGCGCATACGGTACGCCCCCAGGGCCGGATGCCCGCGTGGCTGCCGCGCCTGGGCGTGACCCTGGGCCTCCGCTCCGACCTCGACCGGGTGTGCTGGTACGGCCGTGGGCCGCAGGCCAGCTATCCGGACCGCAAGAGCGGCTACCGCATCGGCGTGTATGAGGCTTCCGTGGACGAGATGTATGAGCCGTACCTGATCCCGCAGGATTACGGACTGCGTACCGACAACCGCTGGGTCCGGATGACGGACACGGACGGCCGGGGCATCGAATTCTCGATGGATGAGCCATTTGCGTTCAACGCCTACCCGTATTCGACGGAGAACCTGACGCGCGCCGTGTACCAGTACCAGTTGCAACGTGCGGACGACATCACGCTCAACCTGGACTACGCCACCAGCGGGGTGGGCGACACCGCCCGCGGCATCTTCGATGCCTACCGGGCCTATCCGGGCCTGTACCGGAGGACCCTGACCATCAGGCCGGTGAAATGAAAAAAAACAGTATCTTTGTCTGAAACCAATAATCGTTATCTGATATGGATGAGAAAATGACCCGCCGCGAAGCCCTCAAGGGCTTGTTCTATGCCGGCATGGGGCTCGCCGTCGGCGGCCCGATGTTGAAGTCTGTCCCTGCGCAGGCCGCAGGAATGCCGGGAGCCATCCCCTGGGACGAGGCTCCGGCCGGCTCCAAGATCGACACCCGCACCTGGGACAAGATGGGGGAGACCCTGGGCATGCTCGGCCTGGGCTGCATGCGCCTGCCGACGAAGGGCGGCGGCGGAGGCGGCTTCGGCCGCCGTCAGCCGCTGGACCAGGAAGCCGTCAACGCGATGGTGGACTACGCCATTGCGCACGGTGTCAATTATTTCGACACCGCCCCCGCGTACGGCGAGTCCGAGGTGGTGACGGGCAAGGCCCTCAGCCGCCATCCCCGCAGCGCTTACAAGATTGCCACCAAGATCTCCAACATGGGCGGCAACGCCACGCTGGAGGCTGGCAAGCAGATGTTCGAGACGTCCCTGAAGAACCTGCAGGTGGACTACATCGACTTCCTCCTGCTGCACAACCTCCAGAATGTCGCGGGCTTCAACTCCCGTTTCCGGGACAACGGCCTGTTCAAGTGGCTGCTGGAACAGAGAGCCAAGGGCCGCATCAAGCACCTGGGATTCTCCTTCCACGGGACCAATGCCGACCTGCCGGGTCTGGTGGAACTCTATGACTGGGACTTCGTCCAGATCCAGCTCAACTACGCCGACTGGAAGGACATGTCGCGGGGCTGGGGCGGATCGGGCGGCACGACGAGCTCCGAGTACCTGTATAACTACCTGGTCGGCAAGGGCATCCCCGTGCTGGTGATGGAGCCCGTCAAGGGCGGAGCGCTCGCGAACGTGAGCGAAGGCGTCGCCGCCGTGATGCGCGAGCGCCATCCTGATCTGACCCCGGCTGCGAACGCCCTGACATACGTCGGCTCTCTGCCTGGCGTGATGGTGACCTTGAGCGGCATGTCCAACATGGCGCAGCTCAAGGAGAACGTCTCCATCTTTACGGACTTCAAGCCCTTCGACGAGAAGGAGATGGCCTTCATGATGACCGTAGCGGACCTCTACAAGTCCAAGGGCCAGATCCCGTGCACGGCCTGCTCCTACTGCATGCCCTGCCCGGCCGGCGTCGACATCCCCGGCAACTTCAAGGTCTTCAACAGCGCCAGTGACGCGCTCCTGGTGACCGAAGCCTCGCGCAAGGACATCGTCGACAAGCAGAAGGCATTCCTGAAGCTCTACAACGCCCAGCCTAAGGCCGTCCGTGCCGACGCCTGCGTCTCCTGCAACGCCTGCCTGCCGAAGTGCCCGCAGCATATCAGCATCCCGCAGCACATGCAGCGCATCCGTGAGATCGTAGCCAAGATCTAAATGGAAGGGAAAGATACCATGATGACCCGGCGCGAAGCGCTCAAAGGTCTCTTCTACACCGGGATGGGGCTCGCTGTCAGCGGGCCCCTCCTGCAGGCCTGCCGGCCGGGCGCCCCGGAGGCTCCTGCAGGCATCCCCTGGACCGAAGCCCCGGAGGGCTCCAGGATCGACACGCGAACATGGAGCAAGCTGGGCGAGACCGTCGGCATGCTCGGCCTGGGCTGCATGCGCTTCCCCGAGCGGGACGGCCATCTGGACCAGGACGCGGTCAACGAGATGATCGACTACGCCATTGCGCACGGCATCAACTACTTCGACTCGGCTCCGCTGTACGGTGAGTCCGAGGAGGTGACGGGCCGGGCGCTGTGCCGCCACCCGCGCGAGTCCTATTTCATCGCCACCAAGATGTCCCACATGGGCGGGAGGAACTTCTCGCTGGAGGACGGGCGACGGATGTTCGAGAATTCGCTGAAACGGCTCCGGGTGGACTACATCGACTTCTACCTGCTCCACAGCGTCCCCACGGTGGCGGAGTTCCGCAAACGCTACATCGAGAACGGCCTGTTCGACTACCTGCTCGGGCAGCGGGCGGAAGGCCGGATCCGGCATCTGGGCTTCTCCTACCACGGCACCAACGCCGACCTGCCGCAGATGCTGGACCTCTATGACTGGGATTTCGTGCAGATCCAGGTCAACTACGTGGACTGGAAGGACATGCCGGTCGACTGGGACCCGGGCCAGGGGGAGACCAGTTCGGAGTCGCTCTACAACTGTCTGGCAGACCGGGGGATCCCCGTCGTGGCCATGGAACCCGTCAAGGGCGGCTCCCTGGCCAATGTGAGCGACGCTCTCGCTGCGGTGATGCGCGAGCGTCATCCCGAGCTCACGCCGGCCGCCAACGCCCTGACCTTCGTGGGCACGCTCCCCGGCATGATGGTGACCCTGAGCGGGATGTCCACCATGGAGCAGCTTAAGGAGAACGTCGCGCTGTTCACGGGTTTCAAGGCGTTCGACGACAAGGACATGGCCTTCATGCAGACCGTAGCCGATCTCTACGCGTCCAATGTCCACATCCCCTGCACGGCCTGCGCCTACTGCATGCCCTGCCCCAGCGGCGTCAACATCCCCGGCAACTTCAGGGTGTTCAACTCCGCCAGCGATGCGCTCAGCATCCCGGATCCCGACCATAAGGACAAGGCCTTTGCTGCCAAACGCAAGGCGTTCCTCAAGCTATACAAGGGCTTGGAGAAGGGCACGGCAGCCGACGCCTGCACCACCTGCAACGCCTGCCTGCCGAAGTGCCCGCAGCACATCCGCATCCCCGATCAGCTAAAGCGGATCTCCGACCTGGTGTCCAGTCTGTAGCCGTTTTTGCTAAACGGCTGCTGGACAGTTGTTTATAAAAATTAACCGTATCGTTTTCGATACGGTTAATTTTTATAATGTATTGGTGCTTGGAGACTTGCGAAAAACGCTCCTATTCCTTCGGGTCTGCGAGGAAGGGCTGGAGGTACTCGTAGAGGTGGTCCAGCCAGTTGTAGCTGCCGGTGCCGGGCGAGGCTTCGCGCTGGAAGCAGTGCTTGCGCAGCGCGAGCGTGTGCAACTCGCTCTGGATCCCCATCGCGCGCATCTTCTCCCAGGTCTTGACCGAGAGCATCGAGGAGATGCTGTCGGCGTCGCCATGCATGAAGAGCATCGGACAGGTGTCCAGGTCGAAGCTGAATTCGGGCGCGAGGTAGTCCGTGTCTTCATTGCCACCGTGGGCGTTGCCTCCGTTCAGACCGTCGGTGAGTCCATAGGCAGGGTATATGCCGATGCCCCACTGCAGGTTGCAGGGCACGCGGTCGATCGCGTCGATCGCGAGGTAGGAGCGGTGGCGCGAGGAGGTGACGCCCATCAGGGTGAGGTGGCCGCCGGCGGAGGAGCCCATCAGGCCGATCCGGTTGGGATCGAGCCCGTGCGAGGCGGCCTCGCTGCGGACGATGCGGATGGTCCGCTGGAGGTCCTCCCAAGCGGTCGTGTGCTTGGCAAGACCTTCCGGGCGCGGAGTCCGGTATTTGAGCGTGACGACGGCAACACCGCGGGCGTTGAGGTAGCGGCGGGCTGCGCCGACTTCGAAGCCGTTTTCGTCCGTGCCCATGTAGGAACCGCCGGAGACGATGATCTGGATGGCCCGGGACTTGAGCTCAGCCGGGATTGACCACTCGAGGAACGGATGGCACTGGTTCTCCCGCACATCCGGCATCCGGCCCTCCGGCCAGACATCCTCGCGGATCTTGGTCACGCCGGGGACTTCCTCCGGGAAACGGGTCATCAGCGGAACCTCAGGCTCCAGCGCGCCGAGGAAACCCATCTGGCGCAGGAACTCGATCGCGCGGTCCAGGCCGTAGGCGCCGTGGCCCTTGTTGGGGTAAAGGTGCAGTTCTGCCGGGATGCCCATCCGGCGCAACTGCCTGTAGATCAGTGTAGACCCGTTTGGAGAGTAAGGGTCGGCGCCGCCGTGGTGCAGGCTCATCGGGCAGGTCTTCTCGTCGAACTTGAAGATCGGGCTCAGCCCGACGTCCGCGCCATAGCCCAGACGGGAGGCCGGGATGCCCTCGGCGTCGGCGTCCGTCGTGACATACGCCGGGGCGTTGGCGATGGCGAAATTGATATGGCAGGGGATGTCATCCAACTTGTCCACCCGCGCGTAGGCAGGCGTCTGCGAACTGGTGGCGAGCAGCACGGCGAGGTGCGAGCCGGCCGACATGCCGATCACGCCGATCTTCTCGGGATCGAATCCGCGCTTCTTCGCCTCGCTGCGCACCAGGCGCACGGCACGCTGGCCGTCCTCCCAGGCCGTCTGCCAGTAGGGGATGCCGACCGGCCGGGGGGTGCGGTAGACGAGGTTGACGCACTGGATGCCCACGGCGGTGAGTTCCTTGTGCCAGCGGTCGATGTGACCAACGTCCACGGTGCCGTTGTAGGCGCCGCCGGAGATCAGGATCATGCAGGTGCCGTTGCGCACGGACGCATCGGGCGTCTCATACCACTCGAGATACGGCGTACGGTAGTTTTCAATGTTGAAACCGGGAGTGCGGAATTCATTGGTCATGGCGGCATATTGCCGCTCCTGGACGTCGGGCATCTTGCCCTTGGGCCAGACCTGTTCGCGCTCATAGGCCGAAAGCTGCAGCGCGATACAAACAAACAGGAGGAGTCCGAATGCTTTCTTCATCTGAGGGGAACGGATTAGTTATCGAGAACAAAGATAACGAAAAATCGTCAGTTTCCTTTACGAATCGTTCATTGCGAACCTGACGCGGGAAAGAGATGCCGTCTTGAAACAGGATTTGAAGAATTTGCAAAGGATACGAAAGATTATGATATTATTAATTGATTGATATAGCATATCTTTGCATCAGAAACGTTGACAGAAAGATTTTATCATCGCGATAGAATTTTGGTAAAACGGTTATGATAATTGGTTGATTTGGTTTGCACCGGGGACCCTGTGAAGGATCCCCGGTTGTGCATTTGGGAGAAATTGACTAACTTTGATTCTATGAAACGATTATTGCTGATCCTGCTGCCGCTCCTGCTTCAGGTAGCGGCTCTCAATGCCCAGGTCGCGGACCGGGATACATATCTGTCGGATATTGTCACTGAACTTGGCAAACGCTGGCCGGACAGCCGGACGGTGAACCTGGTGTTCCACGGCCACAGCGTGCCGGCAGGATATGCCCGCACCCCGGTTGTGAACACCCTGCAGGCCTATCCCCACCGGGTCCTTGCCGGTGTGAAGGACCGTTTCCCCAATGCCGTGGTCAACGTGATTACGACGGCCATCGGCGGTGAACAGTCGGAGCAGGGCGCGGCCCGCTTCGAGGCGGAAGTGCTGACGCACCGCCCGGATGTGCTCTTCATCGATTATGCGCTGAACGACCGCACGATCGGACTTGAGCGCAGCGAACGGGCCTGGCGCACGATGATCGAGGCCGCCCTGGCGAAGGGTGTCAAGGTCATCCTGCTGACGCCGACCCCCGATCTGAGTGAGGACATCAAGTCGGACGGCGCCCGGCTCTACGGCCACGTGAAGCTGATCCGACGCCTGGCCGCCGAGTACCATGTCGGCCTGGCCGATCCCTATGGCGTGTTCCGCACCAAAGCGGAGGCGGGGGAGAAGATGGCTTCCTACATGGCCCAGGTCAACCACCCAGACGCCCGCGGCCATGCCATCGTGGCGGAGGAGATCCTGCGTTGGTTCTACTGATCCGAGCCGATGCCTGACAAGTTCAAGCAGACACTGACCCTGGGTGATGCGCAGAAGCTGACCGGGCCGCGGGCGTTCAACATCATGATGAAGCCCGCCGGGTCGCTCTGCAACCTCGACTGCGCCTACTGCTACTACCTCGACAAGGCGGAGATCTACGGCGGCCGGGAGCCCCGGATGAGCCTGGAGATGCTGGAACAGGTGGTGCGGGACTACATCGCCGCGAACGATGTCCCCGAAGTGCAGTTCGTCTGGCACGGCGGCGAGCCGCTGGTGATGGGCCTGGACTTCTACCGCAAGGCCCTGGAGTTCCAGCACAGATACGCCGGTGGCAAGACGGTCCACAACAGCCTGCAGACCAACGGCACCCTCATCACGCGCGAATGGGCGCGTTTCTTTAAGGAGAATGACTTCCTGCTGGGCGTCTCGATCGACGGCCCGCAGGACGTCCACGACCGCTTCCGCCGCGACAAGGGCGGCGCGCCGACTTTTGACAAAGTCCTGCGCGGCATCGAGCAGCTCTATGCCGAGGGCGTACCGTTCAACACGATGTCCACGGTCAATGCCTGCTGTGAGGGGCGCGGCCTGGAGGTATATCATTTCCTGAAGGGGATCGGCAGCCACTACATGCAGTTCATGCCGGTGGTCGAGCACGTGAAATATCCGTTCGTTAACGGGAAGGAGAACCGCAAGGGGCGGCCCTGGATCGTGGATCCGGACACCCCGGGCGCGAGCCTCGCGCGCTGGTCCGTGAGCGATGTGGGCTTCGGCCGGTTCATGTGCGACATTTTCGACGAGTGGGTCCGGCAGGATGTGGGGGAGTACTACGTCAACCTGTTCGATGCCGTCCTGGCCGGCTGGTGCGGCGTGCGCCCCGGCCTGTGCGTCTACGGGGAGACCTGCGGCGACAATGCCAGCCTCGAGCACAACGGCGACCTGTATCCCTGCGACCATTTCGTCTATCCGAAATACCTGCTCGGCAACATCCGCGAGCGGAGCATCGCCGAGATGATGGAGTCCGACGCGATGGTGCAGTTCGGAATCTCCAAGCGCACCGGCCTGCCGCGGGCGTGCCGCACGTGCGAGTGGCAGCATCTCTGCCACGGCGAGTGTCCGAAGCACCGCTTCAACCGCACGGAGTCCGGCGAGACGGGCCTGAATGCCCTCTGCGGAGGCTACCGGCTCTTCTTCAAGCACTCCGCTCCTTATATGCAAAAAATGCGCGAGCTCCTGGAGCAGGATTTGGCTCCCGCCCTGGTTATGTCCTGGGCGCGGCAGAAATGAAGATTCTGCACATTATTCAAAAAATAATGCAAAAGGATTGCTGACAGAACAGAATAACTTTGTCATACCTGAAATTGCCACAGAACACCACAAGACAGATATGATAAAGTGTAAATCCTCCATGACCGGTCTCCTGGCCGCCTGTGCCCTGCTGATCGCAGCGGGCTGCCACAAGGCGGAGGAGACCTATAGCGAGAAAGATTCGCAGGCGTCCCTGGCTGCCCTCGCCGAGGGCTGGAATAATCCGCCCCAGGCGGCCCGTACCCGGGTCTGGTGGCATTGGATGAACGGGAATGTGACCCGGGAAGGTCTCCAGAAAGATCTGGAATGGATGAAGCGGATCGGACTGGGCGGAGTCCATCAGTTCGATGCGGCCATGAATGTCGCGCCCGTCGTGGACCAGCGCCTTGTCTATCTGAGCGAGGGCTGGGAGGACGCTTTCGCGCATTCCGTGCGCGTGGCGGACTCGCTCGGCCTCGAGTTCACCGTGGCTTCCGCTCCGGGCTGGTCGTCGACCGGCGGTCCGTGGGTGGAGCCCCATGATGCGATGAAGCGCCTGGTATGGCGGACCGTGAGCGTGGATGGCGGCGGACGGGTCGAAGTCGGATTCCCCGCGCCTTTCAACCGTTCGGGCGCCTTCCAGAACGGAGCCATGGCCGGACGCGGCTCCGGACGGGACGTCGAGTGGTACGAAGATATCTCCGTGATCGCGGTCAGGCAGCCCGAGGGTCGCAGGAGCGCCGCCGAACTGGGTGCCGTCCTGACGTCCAGCGGCGGGTCTTTCTCCATCAGCCAGCTTACGGACGGCGACCTGCGTAACGGCAGCCTGCTTCCCGCGGACGAGAAGACAGGCTTTGCCTGGATCCAATATGCCTTCCCGGAGCCGGTGACCGTGCGCACCCTCGCGATAGCCGGTCTGCCGGGCGGCGGTTTCCCGGGCCAGGGAGGGGCCGCGAGCTCCTCTTTGGAGTACAGCCAGGACGGCCGGATCTTCACCAGGGTATGCGACCTGCGCGGCGGCAGCATGGCCCAGGCGACGCTGTCCGTCCCCGAGACAACGGCCCGCTATTTCCGGGTGCGGATCGCGAATCCGCGTGCCCCGCAGGGCGGCATGTTCGGGATGCGCCCGGGAGCCGGTATGCAGGCCCCGCGCGGCACCACGATCGCCGAGTTCGAAATCTTCCCTTATACGCGCGTGCACCGCTTCGAGGACAAGGCCGGCTTCTCGTCGGCCGGCAACCTGACGGCGATGCCTACGCCGGCCTCCGGCGAGGCTTTCCCGCAGCCGGAAGACGTGGTGGACGTGACGGAGTACTTCCGGGACGGACGCCTGGTCTGGAACGCGCCCGCGGGACACTGGCGCATCTACCGTTTCGGTTATGCCCTGACGGGCAAGCAGAACCACCCGGCTCCGCCCGAGGCGACCGGCCTGGAGGTGGACAAACTGGATCCGGTGGCCTGGACGAAGTACTTCCGGACATTCTTTGACAAATACAAGAAGGCTGCCGGTGGCCTGATGGGTGCGCGCGGGGTGCAGTATGTGCTGACCGACAGCTATGAGGCGGAGAACGAGACCTGGACCCCCGCGATGTTCGAGGCGTTTCAGGCGCGCCGCGGCTATGACCTGAAGTCCTGGATGCCGGTGTTGGCCGGCGAGGTGATCGGCTCGCCCGCGCAGAGCGATGCGTTCCTGTTCGACTGGCGCGCCACGCTTGGAGACCTGATTTCCGAAAACTATACCCTTCTCTCCGAGATCGCACGCAAGGAATACGGCATGCTCGGACGCTATACCGAGTCGCACGAGGCCGGTCGCGCCTATGTGGGCGACGGCATGGACCTCAAGGCGACGGCCGAGGTGCCGATGGGAGCCATGTGGACCGACGCTTCCTGGCTGGCCCGTACGCCGGACGGAGGCGTGGACCGCAGTCCCTACAATGCCGATGACAAGGAATCCGCTTCTGTGGCCCATATCTACGGGCAGAACATCGCGGCCGCCGAGTCCTTCACGGCCATGGGCCAGGGCGGGCAGGCTTACTCCTTCCATCCGGGGAACCTCAAGTTCCTCGCCGACATCGAACTGTCCAACGGCATCAACCGCTTCGTCATCCATGAGAGCGCCGCCCAGCCGGACGACGTCCATGTGCCCGGCATGAGCCTCGGCGGCATCGGCCAATGGTTCAACCGCCATGAGACCTGGGCCGAGATGGCCTCGGTCTGGGCCGACTACATGGCCCGCAGCTGCTTCATGCTGCAGGCAGGCCGCAACGTCGCCGACATCCTCTGGTACTACGGCGAGGACAGCTGCGTGACCACCGAATTCGGCCACAAGGCCGTGTCCGTGCCGGCCGGTTACCAGTGGGATTATTGCAGTCCGAACGCCCTCCTCGGACAGATCAGCGCGCAGAACGGCGAGCTGGTCTCCAAGAGCGGCGTCCGCTATAAGATCCTGTATATGGACCGCAACGTGGACTATATGTCCCTGCCGGTGCTCCGCCAGATTGCCGCGCTTGCCCGGGCAGGCGTGTGGATCGGCGGCGCAAAGCCGAAGTATCCGGCATCCCTGACCGACAACCCGGACGAATTCTCCCGCCTGGTCGACGAGATCTGGGGCGGCAGCTGCGCCCATGTCGTCGAGGCATCCTCGCTGGAAGCGGTGATCAAGGCGGCGGGCATCCTGCCGGACGCCGCGATCCCCGGCAACATGCGGTTCCTGCACCGTACCCTGCCCTCCGCCGAGGTGTATTGGGTGAACAAACCCTCGAACGACTATGCGACCGTGTCCGTGTCTTTCCGCGTGGCGGGGCTCAAGCCGCAGGTGTGGCATCCCGACACGGGCGTAATCGAGCAGGCCGCTTACCGGATCCAGGACGGCCGTACGGTCGTGGACCTGCAGATGGTCCCGGATGATGCGGTGTTCGTGGTCTTCGCCGGTCGCGGGGAGGAATCCCGGACCCTGCCCGCCAAGACGGAACAGACCCTGCTGACGGTCTCCGGCCCCTGGGAGGTCCGCTTCCAGGAGCGGCGCGGTGCCCCGGCCTCCGCCACTTTCGACAAGCTGCAGTCCTACACGGAGTTCGCAGAGCCCGGGATCAAGTATTTCTCCGGCGTGGCGGCCTATCAGAATTCGTTCACTGCCCCCAAGGTCTCCGGACAGGCATTCCTGGACCTGGGCAACGTACAGAACCTGGCCGAGGTCTACGTGAACGGCACTTACTGCGGGACTGCCTGGAAGGAACCGTACCGGGTGGACGTGAGCGGCGCCTTGCGTGAGGGGGAGAACAAACTCGAGATCCGCGTGGCCAACACCTGGCCGAACCGCCTGATCGGCGACCAGCAGCCGGGCGCGACCCCGGTGACCTATACCGACTCCCGTCCCTACCGGGCCGGGGATGCCCTGCGCGCCGGCGGCCTGCTGGGCCCGGTGAAGCTTTTTGAACAGCAACAATAAGAACAATAACAAGATGAAGAGAACGATCTGTCTGGCGGCCCTTGCCGCTGCCGTGCTTGCCCTGGCGGCAGGCTGCGGCCCGGCCGCCGCTACTATGCCCCTGGGAGAGACCACGGTGGCGCAGGGCAAGGTGAAGGGAATTGTCGAAGAGGGGATTGCCACCTATTGGGCCATCCCGTTCGCGGAGGCGCCCGTGGGTGACCTGCGCTGGAAGGCTCCTGTGCCCAAGGCCCCGTGGACCGGCGTGCGCGAATGCCTCGAGCCGGCCGGGATGCCGCCGCAGCAGACCCGCAGCTGGCCCGGTGCCCCTGCGCCGAAGGTCACCGAGGACTGCCTCTATCTGAATATCCAGACCCCGGCGAAGTCCGTCAAGGACAAACTGCCCGTGCTCGTGTGGATCCACGGCGGCGGCTTCATCACCGGCGACGCCAATTCCAACAACGGCATCCGTTTCACGGAGCAGGGCATTGTCTATGTGTCCCTGAGCTACCGCACCGGTGCGCTGGGATTCCTCGCCCTGCCGGAACTCACGGCCGAGAACCCGCGCCACATCTCCGGCAACTACGGCCTGCTCGACATGGTCGAGGGCCTGAAATGGGTCAAGGAGAACATCGCGGCCTTCGGCGGCGACCCCGCCAAGGTGACGATCATGGGCGAGTCCGCCGGCGCCATCGCTGTGAGCATGCTCTGCGCCTCTCCGCTGGCGAAGGGCCTCTTCCGTGGCGCCATCTCCGAGAGCGGCGGGTCCTTCTGCCCGGTGGATGCGGTGCGCGTGGACAACAACGGCATCCGCGACGTCAAGGGCAGTGAAGACTATGGCTTGGCATGGATGAAGCGTATCGGGGTCTCCTCCTTGTCCGAACTGCGGGAAACAGCTTGGGAGAAACTGGTTTCCGACGAACAGTCCGGCGGCGTGGGCGGCTTCTGGCCCACCGTGGACGGCTATGTCCTGCCCGACGACCAGTACAAGATGTATGCGGCGGGCGACTACAACGATGTCAACGTGCTGATCGGCACCAACTCCGACGAGGGCTCCATGTTCGTGCGCCCGACCCAGCTGGCCAAATACCAGGCTGACGTCAAAGCTGAATACGGCCCCTTCGCGGACCGGATGCTGCAGCTCTATCCCGCCTCCTCCGACGAGGAGACTTTCGCCGCCCTGTCCGACATCTTCCGAGAGACGGCATTCGCCTGGCCCACCTGGGCCTGGGCGACGCTCCAGCAGAAGACCGGCAAGGGCAAGGTGTATCTCTACTACTTCGACCAGTTCAACGAGAACGGCGGCATGTTCGGCGGCCGCCCGGGGCGCAAGCCGCGCGGCGCCGGCCACGCCAGCGAACTGCCCTATGTGTTCGGCTCTTCCTGGGGCCGTCCCTTCGAGGGAGCGGACAAGACCGTCAGCGACGCGATGAACACGTACTGGGCCAATTTCGTCAAGACGGGCGATCCCAACGGCGAGGGCCTCGCGGACTGGCCGGTCTACAAGGACGGCACGGCGAGCGTGATGTTCTTCAAGGACGGCACCTCCCTCATCGAGACCCCCAACAAGCCCCAGCTCCTGCTGATGGAAGACTATTTCGCCTGGAAGCGTCAGCAGCCGATCCGATAATTCCCATGGACAATCAAAAAGTTTAAGATATGGAAAAGATGACAAGACGGGATGCGCTCAAGATGATGGGCCTCGGCGTAGGCACCCTGGCAGCATCCAGCATTCTCACACCGCTTGCGCAGGCCGGAGAGATCCGCCTGCCGCAGATCCCCCCGCAGGGCGGACGCCGCCCGCAGGGCCCGCCGCCGGGCGGCATGCCGCAGCTCCGCTACGCCGAACCGGTCGTCTATGAAGGCCCGGACGTGATCATCCGCCGCATCGACGAGCACACCTGGGAGGGCAACGGCCACCTGATGGCCAACGAGACCATCTACATCATCGAAGGCCGCGACCGCACCATCCTGCTCGACGCGGGCACCAAGATCGACGACCTCGACAAGATCGTCGCCTCCATTACCTCCAAACCGATCACGCTCGTGGCCACCCACGTCCACCCGGACCACACCGGCTCCGCCATCAATTATTTCCCGGAGATTTGGATCAATGCTGCCGACACCGTCAATGTCAAGGAGATGATGGGCGACTACCGGGGCGAAATCAAGTACCTCGAGGACGGCCAGGTCTTTGACCTGGGTGACCGGCAGATCGAGGTGATCTTCACCCCCGGCCACACCCCGGGCAGCGCCTCCTTCTTCGAGATGGAAGGCCGCAAGTGGGGCTATAGCGGCGACGCCTTCGGCTCCGGCAACCTCCTGCTGACTACCAACTTCTCCACGCTGCTCGCCACCACGACCCGTATCGGGAAATACATGCGCAAGCACAGCATCGAGAAGATGTATCCCGGCCATTATATGGGCGCCAACCCCGAGACGCTCCAGCGCATCGACGACCTTAAGACCATCTCCGAGGAGATGATCGAAGGCATCCGCAAGGGCGATGTGAGCGGCCAGGCGATGCTCGGCCTGAACGGCCGGATTCGCGACTTCGGCGTCAACGTGAGCTACCGCGACCCGATCGGTCTCAAATAAGGTTAACCACAGAATAGATATACAAGATGAGAAAAGCCATTATTCTCGCCCTGACCCTGGCCCTGGCGGCCACCGCCCTGGCCCAGCCGGGCGGCCGCGAAGTCGGCCAGAATGTCCCCGGTGCCGGGCGCCGCTTCATCCCGGATCCCGATCCGGAGTTCGTCGCACTCAACCGGCGCGCCGCCATGCCCTTCGGGGCCGGCGCCACCAACTTCGACGGCCGCTCGTTCAACAACGCACCGACTTTCTTCATCTATCCGGACTCCCGCCTGGACCAGGCAGGTGCCGAGGCGCTGGTCGCCGAGCTGGGCCTGGATGCGGTCCTCGCTGCGAATTTCGGGAGCGTGGCCGTGCTGAATCCGGCCGGTGACAAATATGACGCCACGGCCGATTTCGACGGCTTCGTACAGATGTTCAACAAGGCGCGCAGCGGCAACCTCAAGGTGATCGGCATCGGTGCCGGCGCGACCTTCGTCAACCAGGTCCTCGCGCCCAAGGCGGCCGACCACATCGCCGGCATCCTGACCGTGGACGGCCAGGCGGCCCGCCTGCCCAAGGGGTTTGTCTCCCGCGGCGTCCCGGCCTACGTCGCCGGCAAGACCGCGAAGAAGGTAGCCGCGGAGTACATCGCGCTGAATGCCGCCGTGCCGCAGGACGGGCATTTTGCCAATCCGCAGGAAGAACTCCTGACGGTCTACACCGACCCGGTCTCACGCCCGCTGGGCGAGGTCTTTGCTGCGGCCTGGAAGCAGGTTTTCGGCCGCAATTTCCGCTACAACAACTACAACCACACGCACTATGAGGGCGGTCAGTTCGGCCAGTACGGCGCCTATGAACTGGAGCCTTACACGGACTGGGAGGCGATGGGCATCGAGCGCATCAAGGTCGAGCAGCCGATGGCTTTCGGGCCGCAGGGCCAGCAGGGCCCGAACGTCCCGAAGCAGCTCTGGTATGAGTATTGGCCGAAGGAACTCAAGGAGGGCGCCGCACCGAAGAGCGTGCCCGTGATGGTGCTCCTGCACGGCAATGCTAACGATCCGCGCACTCAGGCCGAGACTTCCGGCTTCCTGCAGGTCGCAGGCCGCGAGCGCTTCTTCGTCGTGGAGATGGAGTGGCAGGGGAGCCAGTCCTTCCAGGCCATGGGCCAGGACGGCGTGGAGACCGTCATCTACCAGCTCCTCGCCAAATATCCCCAGCTGGATCCGTCCCGCGTCTATGCGGAAGGCCTGTCGGCCGGCTCCATGACCGCGACTGCGCTGGGTATCAAGAAGTCCCACGTCTTCGCCGCGGTCGGCGGCCACTCCGGCGGGCTGTTCGGCGGGATGGGCGCCGGTCCGTTCCCGGGCTTCGAAGCCATCTGGAACGAAGCCACGCAGAAGCGCGGCGCCGTGGAGACACCCTACTGCTCGGTCTTCGGGACCAAAGATACCACCGTCCCTTACATGACGCCCGACAACTGGCGGGGCAACAGCTACCTCAATGCCTGGAACGCCTATGAGCAGATGAACGGGATGACCGTTAACAACCAGATGGATTTCAGCGTCGATCCCGTCTTCGGCCAGCAGCTCCGCGACCGGGAGACCATCCGCACCGTCAAAGGCGAGGGCATCGTCATCGAGACCGGCCAGCTCTACAAGGGCAACACGCCGATGATCCGGCTCGTGGCCGTCGTGAACTACGGCCACTGGAACTTCATGCCCACGGCCCAGATCATGTGGGATTTCTTCAAGCAGTACCGGCGCGACCCTGAGAACAAGAAACTGATTTACAACGGCAACGAATGAAGAGAATACTTCTGACCCTGACGGCTCTGGTGCTCCTCGCGGGCACCGGAGCCTTCGCGCAGTTCGGGCCGCAACGCGACCCGTCCGCCCCGTTTGACCTGAAAACGGACGCCTGGAATGCCCGCTGGATCTCCGTTCCCGGCACGGGCGCGCAGGACTACGGCGTGTATTACTTCCGCAAGGACATGGGCCTGGCCGCCGTGCCGGCCGACTATGTCGTCCACGTGACCGGCGACAACCGCTACAAGCTCTATGTCAACGGCCATCTGGTCTCGCTCGGCCCTGCGAAGGGCGATGCGACCCACTGGAACTACGAGACCGTGGACCTTGCGCCCTGGCTCAGGCCGGGCACCAACGTCATCGCCGCCCTTGTCTATCATGAGGGCGACCAGAAGCCGGATTCGCAGGTCTCCGTGGCGGCCGGATTCCTCCTCCAGGGGGAGGGGAATGCCCGCGGCCTCTACACAGACCGCAGCTGGAAGTGTCTCGCCGACAAGGCCTACAGCCCGCTGCGCGTGAGCGTGTCGGGTTACTACGTGGCCGGCCCCGGCGAGCAGATCGACATGAAATCGACGGTCAAGGGTTGGAACACCGCCTCCGTCAGCACGGAAGGCTGGCAGGAGCCCGTCCAGGGCCCTGCCGGCGAGCCCAAGGACTTCAACAGCTCCAACCAGGGCGAAGGCCACAACCTGCGTCCCTCGACCCTCCCGCAAATGGAACTGAAAGCGCAGAACCTCGCCTCCGTGCGCAAGGCCGAAGGCGTGCGGGTGCCGGCCGGATTCCTCGAAGGGAAGGCCGCCCTGACCGTTCCTGCGAACACGAAGGCGGAACTCCTGCTGGACCAGGGCTTCCTGACCAACGCCTACTTCAACCTCGCTTTCAGCGGGGGCCGCGACGCGCGTCTGACGGTCGGCTACGCCGAATCCCTTTATGTGCCCGCTCCGGTCCGGGAATTGTCCGAGGAGGAACTCGCCCGGATCCCCGCTGAGTTCCGGCGGATGGCCCGGATGCCCCGCACGGCGGGCAAGGGCAACCGTAACGACGTGGACGGCAAGATTTTCCAGGGCCGCGAAGATGTCCTCATCTCCGACGGCTCACGGGGCCAGGCGTTCACGACCCTGAGCTGGCGCACGTACCGTTATGTCCGCCTGCAGGTGGAGACGGCGGGCGAACCGCTCACCATCGACCGGCTGGACGGCACCTTCACCGGCTATCCTTTCACCCTGGATGCCCGGCTGGACACGGACAACGCCGAGATGCAGAAGATGCTCGAGATCGGCTGGCGGACCGCCCGCCTCTGCGCCGTGGAGACCTACATGGACTGCCCGTATTATGAGCAGCTCCAATACCTGGGCGACACCCGGATCCAGGCGCTCGTGACCCTGTACAACAGCGCCGACGACCGGATGGTCCGCAACTTCCTTTATCTGGCGGACATCAGCCGCAGCGTGGACGGCATCACCAAGAGCCGCTATCCGACAACGATTCCGCAGCATATCCAGCCCTATGCCCTGAGCTACATCTACGCCCTGCACGACTACATGATGTACGGCGGCGACGTGGACTATGTGATGGACCTGCTGCCCGGTGCGGAGCAGATCCTCCATTACTTCCACCGCTACCAGCAGGCCGACGGGCGCCTGCGGAACCTCCCCGGCTGGAACTTCAGCGACTGGGTCAACGGCGACCCCCGCTGGAACTACGGCGCTCCGCTCAAGGGAGCCGACGGCTGTTCCATCCTGATGGACCTCCAGTTGCTGTACGCCTATCAGCTGATGGCCGACATGGAGCGCGTGCGCGGCAACGACTGGGCTGCGGGCGAGTACGGCCGCGAGGCGGACCGCCTGGCGCAGGCTGTGAAGAAGAGCTACTGGAACGAAGCCCGCGGCCTCTTCTCCGACCGCGCCGAGCAGGACAACTACAGCCAGCACGCCGGCGCGCTCGCCATCCTGTGCGGCATCGTGGACGATCCGCAGGCGATGGGACGCAAACTCCTGGAAGACAAGAGCCTGGCTCCCTGCTCCGTCTATTATAAATTCTACCTGCACGAGGCCCTGGTCAAGGCGGGCCTGGGCGACGGCTACCTCGACTGGCTGGACATCTGGCGCGAGAACATCGCGATGGGCCTGTCGACCTGGGGCGAGACCTCCGACGTCAACGGCACCCGCTCCGACTGCCACGCCTGGGGTGCTAGCCCCAACATCGAATTCTTCCGCACGGTGCTCGGCATCGACTCCGCCGCGCCGGGTTATGCCCGCGTGCGGATCGAGCCGCACCTCGGCTCCCTCACGCAGATCGGGGGCAGTGTCCCGCATCCCGCCGGGTCGGTGGACGTGCAGTACAGGCTGCACGGCCGGACCCTGCAGGCCGAGGTTACCCTGCCCGCCGGCGTGGAAGGAACCTTCTGCTGGAAGGGCCGCGAGCAGCCGCTCCGTCCCGGCCGGAACACCCTGTCTGTCAAAGATTGAACATCAGGAACAGATTATGAACAACCGGAACTGTGCGGAATCCGCGAAAAACAGTATTTTTGTAATTAAGAATCAATAACACCAAAACCTTTTATATGAAGAAAGTCTTTCTGATGGCCGCCGCCGGACTGCTGACCGTGTCCGCCCTGGCGCAACCGCAACTCCGCAAGGACAACATCGACGAAGTCCTCGCTTCCATGACCCTCCAAGAGAAGGCCACCCTGCTGGTCGGCGGCGCCCGCGCCGCAATGGTCAACGGCGTGACCTCCGGCACGGCACATCAGGTGCCCGGCGCCGCCGGCAACACCCGTCCGATCGAGCGCCTCGGCATCCCCGGGACCGTCCTCGCCGACGGCCCTGCCGGCCTGCGCATCAGCCCGACCCGCGAGGGTGCGAACCAGACCTTCTACTGCACCGGTTTCCCCGTGGGTACGCTCCTGGCGAGCTCCTGGGATACCGCCCTGGTGGAGGAAGTCACCAACGCCATGGGTGAGGAAGTCCACGAATACGGAGTGGACGTGCTGCTCGCCCCGGGCATGAACATCCACCGCAACCCGCTCTGCGGCCGCAACTTCGAGTACTTCTCCGAGGATCCGCTCCTCTCCGGCAAGATGGCCGCCGCCTATGTGCGCGGCATCCAAAAGAACAATGTGGGTACCTCCATCAAGCACTACGCCGCCAACAACCAGGAGACCAACCGCAACGAGAATGACGCCCGCGTGAGCGAAAGGGCTCTGCGCGAGATCTACCTCAAGAACTTCGAGATCGCCGTCAAGGAGGCTGAGCCCTGGACCGTGATGTCCTCCTACAACCAGCTCAACGGCGAGTACACCCAGCAGAAGAAGGACCTTCTCACCACGATCCTGCGTGACGAGTGGGGCTACAAGGGCATCGTGATGACCGACTGGGGCAACAAGGCCGGTACCGTCAAATCCGCCTGGTCCGGCAACGACCTCATGGAGCCGGGCAACCAGAACGAGATCGACCGTATCGTCGCGGGCGTGCAGGACGGCAGCCTCGACATCAAGGACGTGGACCGCAATGTCCGCCGGATGCTCGAGTACATTGTCAAGACTCCTTCCTTCAACAAGTACAAGTTCTCCAACAAGCCTGACCTCAAGGCCCACGCCGCCGTTGCGCGCCGCGCCGCGGGCGAGTCGATGGTCCTCCTGCGCAACGAAGGCGTCCTGCCGCTCAAGGGTGGCCAGAAGGTGGCCCTCTACGGTGTCTCCGCCCTCGACTTCGTGGCCGGCGGCACCGGCTCCGGAGACGTCAACAAGGCCTATGTCGTGAACATGGTCGACGCCATGGAGTCCGCCGGCTTCACCCTGGACAAGAGCCTCCTGGATTACTACAAGTCCTTCGTCGCTTATGACAAGGCACAGCAGGCCCTGTCCGGCGCTACCTCCAACTGGTTCAGCCGCCGCAAGCTCGCCGAGATCGCCATCCCTGAGGCTGCCATTACCAATGAAGCACGCAACAACGACATCGCCGTGGTCGTGCTCGGCCGCAATGCCGGCGAAGGCGCTGACCGCCGGATGGTCGATGACTTCGACCTGACCAATGTCGAACGCGAACTGCTCCGCAACGTCAGCACTGCTTTCCACGCCGCAGGCAAGAAGGTCGTGGTCGTGCTCAACGTGGGCGGCGTGATCGAGACCTACTCCTGGAAGAACCTCGTGGACGCGATCCTGCTGCCCTGGTCTCCGGGCCAGGAGGGCGCCAACGCCGTGGCTGACGTGTTGACCGGCAAGGTCAACCCGTCCGGCAAGCTCCCGATGACCTTCCCGGTCAACTTCATGGACCACCCGTCCTCCGCCAACTTCCCGTACAACTATGTCCGCAACCAGAACCAGAACCAGGGCTTCGGCCGCGGGCCGCAGCAGCCGGTCAAGGACGTGGACTACACCGAGTACAAGGAAGGCATCTATGTGGGCTACCGCTATTTCAGCACCGCCGGCGTGGGTGTTTCTTATCCGTTCGGCTACGGCCTGAGTTATACCAGCTTCTCCTACAGCAAGCCGACGGTGAAGGCCACTGCTGACGGCTTCACCGCCACCGTGACCGTGACCAACACGGGTGCTGTGGCCGGCAAGGAAGTGGTCGAGCTCTACGTGACCGCCCCCGAGGCCGGTCTCGCCAAGCCCGCCTGCGAGCTCAAGGCCTTTGCCAAGACCCGCGAGCTGAAGCCGGGCGAGAGCCAGACCCTGACGATGACCGTCCGCAACTATGACATCGCTTCCTTCAACGAAGCCAACTCCGCCTGGGAGGCTCCCGCCGGCGTGTACGCCGTTCGTTTCGGCGCCAGCGTCGAGGACATCCGTGCCACGGCCGTCTACACCCTCAAGAAGGCCCAGAGCTGGAAGACCAACAACCTCTTCGAACTCAATGTTCCCCTCGAGGAGATTACCGTCACCCGTAAGTAATAAGTCAACGATATGAAGATCAAGGCAATGAGTTTGCTCGGAGCCTCTGCACTGTTGTTCGCCGCCTGCCAGGGCGGCGAACCGCAGTTAGGGAAGGCTTCCGTAGACAGGGTCCTTAAGGCGATGACCCTGGAGGAGAAGGTCCATTTCGTGATCGGTACCGGCATGGCCGGCGCCTCCGGCGAGAGCGCCGTCATCGGCGCCACCAGGCAGATCGTGCCCGGCGCCGCCGGCACGACCTATCCGATCGAGCGCCTCGGCATCCCGTCCATCGTGCTCGCCGACGGCCCTGCGGGCCTGCGCATCGACCCGGTCCGGGAGGGGGACGACGCCACCTATTATTGTACGCATTTCCCGATCGGGACCCTGCTCTCTTCGACCTGGAACCAGGAACTCGTCGAGCAGGTGGGTACCGCGATGGGGGAGGAAGTCCACGAATACGGCGCTGATGTCTACCTGGCACCGGCGCTCAACATCCACCGGGGCCCGCTGAACGGGCGCAACTTCGAGTACTATTCCGAGGATCCTGTCCTGGCCGGCAAGACGGCCGCCGCCTACGTGCGCGGCGTCCAGAAGAACGACGTGGGCACCTCCATCAAGCACTTCGCCTACAACAACCAGGAGACCAACCGTACCGGCAACGACGCCGTGATCAGCCAGCGCGCCCAGCGCGAGATCTACCTCAAGGGTTTCGAGATCACGGTCAAGGAGTCCGAGCCCTGGACGGTGATGTCCTCCTACAACAAGATCAACGGCACCTACACTTCCCAGAGCCGCGACCTGCTGACCACCATCCTGCGCGATGAATGGGGCTTCAAGGGCCTGGTGATGACCGACTGGTTCGGCGGAGACGACGGTGCCGCGCAGATCGCCGCAGGCAATGACATGCTCCAGCCGGGGACTGACAGGCAGTACGAGCAGATCATGGCGGCGCTGAAGGACGGCTCGCTCAGCGAGGCTGAGCTGGACGTCTGCGTGCGCCGCTGCCTGGAACTCGTGGCCCGCAGCCCCAAGGCCCGGGGCTATGCCTACAGCAACAAGCCCGACCTCGAGGCCCACGCCTCCGTGACGCGCCAGAGCGCGCTCGAGGGCATGGTCCTGCTGGAGAACAAGGGCGTGCTCCCGCTGGAGGGTACCGGCAAGGTGGCCCTGTTCGGCTGCACCTCCTATGACTTCATCCCGGGCGGTACTGGCTCCGGCAACGTCAACCGGGCCTACACCGTGTCCCTGCTGGACGGCCTCAAGAATGCCGGCTTCACGGTGGATGAGAGCAAGAAGGACGCATACCTGAAGCACATCGCTGACGAGTCCGAGGCCTTCCGCGCTTCGATGTCCCAGGACCAGAATGCCGCTTTCTATCCCGTCCCGCGCCCGTCCGAGCTGGTGATCCCGGCTGCGGAACTGGCCGCGTCCGCCCGCGCCAACGACCTGGCCATCATCACCTTCGGCCGCAACTCGGGCGAGTTCTTCGACCGTACCTCCGCCGACTTCGCGCTGGATCCCAAGGAGCGCAGGCTCCTGCAGGATGTCACGGCCGCCTTCCACCGCCAGGGCAAGAAGGTCGTGGTGGTGCTCAACATCGGCGGCGTGATCGAGACCGCTTCCTGGAAGGATATCCCGGACGCCGTCCTGCTGGCCTGGCAGGCCGGACAGGAGGGTGGCAACTCCGTGACCGACATCCTGACCGGCCGCCAGAGCCCCTCCGGCCGTCTGCCGATGACCTTCCCCGTGAACCTGATGGATGCCGGCTCCTCCGCCAACTTCCCGATCGATGCCGACACGGGCGTGTACTTCGTCAACCGCCGCGAGGACGTCGGCCAGAAGGACGTGGACCGGACGGTCTATGCCGAAGACATCTATGTCGGCTACCGCTGGTTTGACAAGAAGGACCTGGGCGTCTCCTATCCTTTCGGCTACGGCCTCAGCTACACGAGCTTCGCGTATGAGGACGCCGCCGTGACGCCCGCCGAGGGCGGTTTCGACGCCACCGTGAAGGTGACCAACACCGGCGCCGTGGCCGGCAAAGAAGTGGTCCAGCTCTATGTGTCCGCTCCGGCGGGCGGTCTCGACAAGCCCGTGCGCGAGCTCAAGGCCTATGCCAAGACCCGCTCCCTGAAGCCGGGCGAGAGCGAGACCCTCACCCTGCACGTGGATGCCTACGGGCTCGCTTCTTTCAATGAGGCGACTTCCGCATGGGAGGCCGCTGCCGGCGACTATGCAGTCGCATTCGGCGCCAGCTCCCGCGACCTGCGCGCCACCGTGCCCTTCACGCTCGCCGAGGCCAAGTCCTGGCCCGCCCACAACGTGCTGGCCCCTGCCGCACCGATCCAGAAGCTTCTGTAGCGACTGCTGATTATCAATGTTTTGTAACTGCCTGATAGTCAAATGCGACACTGCCGCTAGGACGGCGTCCATCAAGCGCAAAGATACCGTTTCTTGCGCGACTATTCAAAAAAATTCTTATCTTGCAGAAAATATCCTGATTATGGTCAGAAAATGGATTCACCGCGCCCTGAAAGGCGCATCGCTGACAACGGCGCTCTTCGTCTTCCAGGCCTGCTACGGCACGCCCCCCAGCATGGATATGGAGATCCCTGAGGAGGAACCGGTCGAGTTGGTCGGGGAGGAGACTGCGGTCTCCGAGGACGGGGAAGCGCTCGAGATCCAGGAACAGGCCGCGGATCAGAAAGCAGAATGATCGGCAGGCTGCTCCATCGCGCTTTCCGCGCCAATGAGACGGCCGTGCACGAACTGAATTACCTGTTCTGGGAGTGCACCACCCGCTGCAACCTTCACTGCCGCCATTGCGGCAGTGATTGTTTTGCGGCCAGCCAGGATGTTGACATGCCCCTGGAGGACTTCCTGCGGGCTTTCGACACCATCCCGGCGGAAGAGCGCGCCAGGCCCTTCACCGTCGTGCTCACCGGCGGCGAGCCGCTGCTGCGCCCTGACCTCCCGGAAGTCGGCCGGGCGCTGCGCAGCCGCGGGGTGGGCTGGGGGATCGTCTCCAACGGCTGGTTCTACGACGCCGCCATGCACGCCCGCCTCATGGAAGCGGGCATGGGCGCGCTGACCATCAGCCTGGACGGGCTGGAGGACGCGCACGACTGGATGCGCGGACGCACCGGGAGTTTCTCCCGGGCGCTGGAGGGGATTGCGGTCGCGGCAGGGGACTCCCGCCTTAATTTCGACGTGGTGACCTGCGTCAACAAGCGGAATATCACGGAACTGGAAGCGATCTACGACAGGCTTTCCTCGCTTGGCGTCCGCCAGTGGCGCATCTTCACGATCATCCCGATCGGCCGCGCCGCGGACGATCCCGAGATGCACCTCAGCGATGCGGAGTTCGTCTCGCTGATGGAATTCATCCGCGCGAAGCGCAGCAGTGTTTCCGGACCCCGTTGTAGTCATTCCGGACTTGATCCGGAATCTCCCTCCATGCAGGTAACCTTTTCCTGCGAAGGGTACCTCGGACCCTATGAGAACAAGGTCCGCGACGTACCGTATTTCTGTCACGCCGGGATCAACATCGCCTCCGTGCTCATTGACGGGCGCATCTGCGCCTGCCCCAACATCGACCGCGACGCTTTCAGCCAGGGCAATATCTACGAAGACAACTTCTGGCAGGTATGGCAGGAGCGTTTCCAGCCCTTCCGCGACCGCAGCTGGACCCGGCGGGGCCGCTGCGCGGACTGCCGGGTCTGGCGCGACTGCCTGGGCAACGGCATGCACAACTGGCACGGCGACTGCACCGAGGTGCTCAATTGCCATTACAACAAGATAAACCAAATAAAGAAGCATTGATATGAAGAAAAGAACCTTACTGTTCGTTTTGGCCCTGCTGGCCGCCTTCCAGCCGCTGAAGGCGGACGAAGGCATGTGGCTGCCGGTGCTGATCTCCCAGCGGATCGAGGACATGCAGGCCCATGGTTTCCGCCTGTCGGCCGAGGATGTCTACAGCGTCAACCAAGCCTCCCTCAAGGACGCCGTC
>JAEEGK010006682.1_pt1 | contig 27682 bp, 30 predicted proteins | sample 8958771 | NCBI WGS metagenome assembly JAEEGK01 (sample SAMN16246547, study PRJNA631951) | gut metagenome | biome: gut microbiome; feature: rumen; material: SC-attached | host: Bos | place: Iran: Karaj | collected 2018-10 | reverse complement strand
GTACCCGAAGAGTGCGCCGCCTTGATCCAGAGCGATTTCTTGGACGTTGCACCGTGAGAGAGGAACAGCGTACCGATATCCTCTCCGCCGACCGCTTTGACGATGACGTCGGGAACGGTGCTGTTGGCGATGATCATGTTGCATCCGGACTCGCTGCATATCTCCGCGGCGCGGAGCTTGGTCTTCATGCCTCCGACGCCCAGACGGGTGGTCGGGTCCCCGGCCATCGCCATGATGCTGTCATCGAGATGGTCCACCACGGAGATGAGCTTCGCATCGGGGTGGATCTTGGGGTTGCTGTCGTACAGCCCGTCGACGTCCGAGAGGATTATCAGGAGGTCGGCGTCCATCTTGCTGCTCACATATGCAGAGAGGGTATCGTTATCGCCGAACATGGCGTCGATCTCCTTCACGCAGATGACGTCGTTCTCGTTGATTATCGGCACGACATCGTACGACATCAGCGTCTCGATGGCGTTCCTGAGGTTGAGGTACTTCTCGCGGTCGGAATAGAAGTCCAGTGTCAGCAGGATCTGCGCTATGACTATGCCCTGCTTCTGGAAGCTGTCGCTCCACTTCTGCATCAGTATGCTCTGCCCGACCGATGCCGCGGCCTGCCTTATCGGGACCTCCTTCGGCTTGGGCTTGGCGTTCATCGCACCGAGTCCGACACCTATGGCTCCGGATGTGACTATGAGCACCTTCTTGCCCATGTCCCTGATGCGCCTGACCTGCTCGGCCACGGAATCCATGAATTCGGTGGATACCGTGTTGGTACCGCCCGTTATGGACGAAGTGCCGACCTTGATCACGACGGTGTTCACCTTGCTGAGGACCTCGTGCCTGTCCATCAGTTCATCTCCAGCTTGTCATCGGTGAGCCTGTGCTTGAACTTTCTGGCACCGCTGCCCGAATAGTCCTTCACCACCTGTCCGTTCCCGATGATGATGTACTTGTAGATCATCAGACCCTCCATGCCAACCGGGCCCCTCGAATGGATCTTGTTGGTGCTGATGCCAATCTCCGCACCCTTGCCGAACCTGAATCCGTCGGAAAATCTGGTGGACGCGTTCACGAACACGTCCGCTGAATCCACGCCGTTGCAGAAACGGAGCATGGAAGCGTGATCCTCCGTGACGATGGCATCCGTGTGATGGGAGCCGTGGGTGTTGATGAAGTCTATCGCTTCCTTCAGTGAACCAACGGTCCTGACCGAGATTATGTTGTCGTTGTACTCGGTGTCCCAGTCGGCATCTGTGGCGTCCTTCGCGGAAGGCATGTATGCCTTCGATGCCGCATCGCATCTGACCTCGACACCGTTGCTTCTGAACAGTCCGTCCATCTCGGGCAGGAACTCTGCCGCCACAGACTTGTTCACCAAGAGGGTCTCCGCTGCGTTGCATGCGGCGGGATACTGTATCTTCGAGTCCAGAACGATGTCCTTCGCCTTGGCGATGTCGGCTGAGGAATCTACATACACATGGCAGATGCCTGCGGAATGTCCCAGCACGGGGATGGACGAGTTTGTCTGGATGTATCTCACGAATGCGTTGGAACCCCTGGGGATCAGCAGGTCTATGCAGTCGCTGAGACCGAGTATCGCATCGACGTCCTCCCTGGTCTCCAGCATCACGAACGCTTCCGTGGGGATTATGCCCCTAGCAGCGTCCATGAGTATGCTGAATATGCAGCGGTTGGACTCCAGTGCCTCCCTGCCGCCCTTGAATACGACACCGTTGCCTGACTTGACGCAGAGCGACAGGATCTGGGGCACCACTTCCGGACGGGCCTCGAATATCACGCCGATCATACCTATGGGGCATCTGACCTGGTAGAGCATGAGGCCGTCATCCAGTTCCATGGAGGACATGGTCTCGCCGACGGGATCCTTCAGTCCCTTCACCGAGCGGATGCCTTCCACCATGGCATCGATCTTGTCAGCATCCAGCTTCAGCCTCTTGAGCAGCGCACCCTGGACGTCGGGATTGGATTCGATGTCCTTCCTGTTGGCCGCCAGGACCTCGTCCCTGCGGGAGGCGAGAGCGGATGCCATGGCCTCCAGGGCCGCGTCCTTCGTGGCGGTATCCAGCGATGCCAATCCGATGGAGGCAGCCTTCGCCTTCCTGATGCCGGATGCGATGTCGTTCATGCCCGTCCATCGGGGATTTATCTTATAAAGTTGTGTTGTGAAAATCGCGGGATCATCCGCGCTCCGATCCGTAATCCCGTTCCATATGTGCCCATCATGTCCGCCCTCACGCACCTACGGACACCGTCCTGTGCCAGCCGGTTCTTGGTCCGGGTCGATCGGGCATCCTGCAATCCGGGGACGGAAAATAAAAATGGGGAGGCGGAGCCCCCTAAATCGTTTCAGAGCGTTACCATGCTGTCGTCCGATCCGAACACGGACTTGAGGATGATCAGTGGCTTGTCCTCGTACTCAATGACGTCGCAGTCGATGTCGTAGACCTCGCGGATCACGTCGCGCGTCAAGACCTTGCTCGGGGCACCTATGCAGCGTATAACACCCGGCGGTGCCATCACGATGATCTTGGAGGCATACCTCGCTGCGATGTTGAGGTCGTGGCAGATCATGACGATCAGTTTCCCCTCGATGTCCGCGAAGGCACGCAGGAGCTGCGTGACGTACACCTGATGGCGCACATCCAGGTTAGCCGTGGGTTCGTCCAGGATCATTATGTCCGTATCGTGCACTATGCCCCTGGCAAGGGCTACCTTCTGGTGCTGTCCTGCGGACAGCTCGTTGCTACCCTGCATGGCCAGGTCCTCGATGCCCATCAGCTCCATGGCGTCGTACACTATGCGGAGGTCCTCGTCGGTGGTCTTCCATTTCTGTTTGTTGTGCCTGCCCACGAGGATGGAGTCGATCACAGGCATGGAGAAGTAATCCGTTCCGACCGCTGGCACATAACTTATCCTGTCGGCGATGTCCGCCTTGCCCATCTCTGTGACCGGCCGCCCGTCAATGAGGATGGAGCCGGAAGACGGCTTGAGGAGACCGTTCATGCACTTCACCAGCGTGGACTTGCCCACCCCGTTCGGCCCGATGATGCATACAAGACCGGGGCCGTCCAGCGTGAGGTCTATGCCCTGCAGGACCTGGTGGGGCCCGTATCCGAAGGAGACGTCGTTGACTTCTATCTTCATGGTATCACGACCAGATCTTGGACTTGCGCCTCATGATGAGCCACAGGAACATCGGTCCTCCGAGGAACGACATTATCACTCCCGCCTGTATGGTTGACGGATAGATTATCACGCGCCCCACGAGGTCGCTCACCAACAGCAGCGTGGCCCCCAGGAACGCCGAGCAGGGCAGGAGGTAACGGTTATCCGCACCCACGAATATCCTTGCCACGTGCGGCGCGACCAGTCCTACGAAGCCTATCAGGCCGGTGAAGGACACGATCGATGCCGTGACTAGAGATACGATGAGCAGATTGATTATCCTCAGCCTGTTGGCGTCTATCCCCAGGGAGTTGGCGCTGTCCTCGCCTGTAGCAAGAACGTTGAGCTTGCGAGAGAGGAACTGCATGACGATTATCCCGGCCAGCGTTATGGCGAGCATTATCGGGATACCGTCCCATCCTGTGCGCGATACCGAACCAACCTGCCACTCGTAGAGCTCCTGCAGGGTGTTTGGGTTCGCCCAGAGCTTCAGGACCGTCGTGCACGCGTTGAAGATGTACATGATGGCGATTCCCGCCATCACCATCACCGTCGGCGACGTATTCTTGATCTTGGAGACGAAGATGATGACGAACGTCGGAATGAGGGAGAACACGAATGCGTTCACGATCAGACCGTAGTCGTTGCTCAGGATGGTTATCCCGCCCACGAGGGCGATGGTCGCACCGAAGGACGCACCTGACGATATTCCCGCGGTGTACGGGTCTGCCAGGGGGTTGAGTAGCGTGCTCTGCATCACGACTCCGGCGACCGCAAGCCCGGCGCCGGCGATGATCGCCACCACTATACGCGGGGTGCGCAGCTGCACGACGATGTAATCCCTCATCGTGTCGCCTACGTTCCCGGTGATGTGGTCCCAGAGCACCTGATAGCATTCGAAGAACCGGATGTCGTAGGAACCTATGGTGATGGCATATCCTGCCACCAGGAAGATTATGACCGAGCAGATGGCCATGAACAGCCATTTGATTACGATGTACCTGTGGTACTTCGATACGGCTTCCTTGAACCGGGATACGTCGACGTCCTTCTTCGACCATCTGGTCACCGAACTGACGACGGAAGCGCTAAGCCTGCACGGCTCGGGGCGATCCTCATTCTCTGTCATTCGTTCACCTTATGTGACCATGGCCTTGCGGCCATGGTCTTTGGAATCAGCTCGCGGTGGTGTTGACGTGGTAGGGGATCATTCCGCCCAGCTTCTTGACGTCGACCTTGTCGGTGTCGATGAGCGTGTAGGTGGATATCCCTTCCTCGAACAGTTCCCAGCCCTTGTCGGTGTCGAACTCGTCCGGCCAGATCATGGATGCCAGCAGGTACAGTCCGGCAACCCCGAGGTACGTCCCGTAGGTCTCGTAAGCGACGGCGTAGATCTTTCCGTTCTTGTACGCGGAGGTCTCCTTGAAGTACTGAGCCATGTCGTCGACTATGGCCTGTACCTCCGCCGGGTCGGAACCGTCCTTCGCCTTGTTCCAAATGCTGAAGATGATGATCTCCGGATCCATCTCCAGTACGGTCTCCACCTCGACACCGTTGCTCTTTCCGTTCGCGGCCGTGCCGTTCCACTTGAAATCGGTGGTCAGCGGGAGGTACTGCATGTTCCAAGCATCCCCCTTCCATCCGCCTTTGCCGTCGCTGGTGTGTATGGTGCATGTGACAGCGTTGCTGGGGTTGTAGATGAGGAGGTAGTCCTTCGTCTTAACGCCGTTGGTGGAGCTGTTGAGGTAGCTGGTGATCTCTTCGAAGTAATCGGCATATTTCCTGGCGGCGTCGCCGCATCCGAGCAGGATTCCCGCTGTGAGCACTGAGGAGACCACGTCCATACCGCCACTCTGTATCTCGGCCGACGAGGAGAGGAGGATGAGGTCCGCTTCCTGTCCCGAGTCGTGGATCATATCATAGACACTGGAGGTGACCTGCCCCACGAGGATAGTGCATCCGCTGGCCAGGAAGTTCTCCACGAAGGTCTCGTAATCGCTGCTTGTGTAATTGCCCAGGGTCTTGAAGGTCGTGCATCCGGGATAGCGGTTCTCATCGAGCCTGTCGATGACCCTGTCCTGAGCTGCATACTCGACCTTGTCATAGATTCCGAGGATCTGCAGGAGCATGAGTCCGTAATCGGAGCTTGCGGCGATCTTCTTGTTGGTAGCGGGGTAATTGAAGTAAACGGTCTGCCCGTAGCTTCCCGTGTAGTACATCTTCTGCTTCTTTCCGTCGATGAAATTCTGGACGTATGTCTTGTCTTCATCGTTGACGACACCGTCCTGGTTGGCGTCGGCATAGGGGTACTTTTCTTTATCCCAGGTGTTCGCATCGATGATTTTCTGGAGTTGGTCCAGGTCGTCTCCGTCGAGATAGTTGTCATTGTTGGCATTACCATAGACGGCAGCCGTACCGATTTCTGTAGATTTCTTCTTATCAGAACTGCCGTTGTCCTGTGTTACGATTATCACGCCGACTGCGGCGGCCACCAAAACGGCCACTGCGGCGATTGCGATTATTTTGGTTGAAACCATTGTATATCACTTGGATGTCTAATCCAACCGAGTATTCGCGGTCGTTTATTTAACACTACTTATCTTATATTTCCGATATGTATATGGTTTACAGATAAATTGAAAAAAACACTCAAAATGCAAAAAACCATACATAATCGCTCGGTTTATCAGGGATCTATTTGACACGATAGTGCTTACGACTGCTATGATCGAATGCAGATTTACGTATTCTGTTCCGTAATCGATGTGTTTTCGAATCCCATCGTAGGGTCCTTCCTGAACTTCTGCATTTACATCAAACCGATAGGCCGTTTTCTGATTCAGGGGAGCGTGCTGTCGTGTAAGCTGCCCTCATAGATGCGAGAGCGGTCATGATTGGTGCCGCGGGAATGGAATCGGGATCGAGATGCGTGTTACGGTACAAAGTAAAATATTTGAGTGAGATTAAATATCCAAAAAACCATCCAGTTTCATGGCCGGATGCAGGATCGAAATCATCTACATGGACCCGGATACGTATACCGCGATATCCACCCATGAGCTCAGGCAGACTATTCTCAACAAGATGTACATGGAGTCCTACAACGGCCACTGCATGACCAAGCAGGAGCTGGCCGACTCGCTGGGCATAAAGTACCAGCAGCTCGTGTACCAGCTCACCAACCATCTCAACGACTTCTGGACCGTCGTCAAGGAGGAGAAGGTCAGAGGCACCAGGATGGAGTACATCGCTCCCGCCAATCCGCATGCGGTGCACATCTGCATCGGCAAGGACAGGCGCATCTACATAATCGATCCCATCGCCGAGCTCTACGGACCAATCGACGAGGTCGGGACGCGCTGCGACAAATGCTCCGTCGAGGAGGCGGAATACTGCGTCCAGTCGCTCATTGAGAAGAAGATCATCCCCAAGGAGCTCACCTCCTCCGAGAGGGAGACCCTGAGCCTGAACAAGAGGAGCGGACTCAGACCTCTGGACAGGGGATTCATCCAGGCGCTCAAGAGCATCACCGAAGGCAACAACTGCACGCTGACCATCCCCTGCGAGCGCTGTACGTTCATGCAGAGGAAGAATCTCATCACTATCGAATGAACCCACGGTGGATTAGAAATGGCAACCACTAGACTTCTCGTCCTCGGAGGATACCTCGGGGCAGGCAAGACAACACTGGCCGTCAACATGGCCAAGACGATGAAACAGAGATTCGACAAGTCCGTCGCGATAATCACCAACGATCAGGGCGACGTGCTGGTCGACACCGAATACTCCAAGGATGCCGGTTTCGACACCAAGGAGATCATGGGAGGGTGCTTCTGCACCAACTTCGACAGGTTCGTGTCGAGTGCCAGGACGCTCGTCCTCGACGGCAAGCCCGATGTCATCATAGCGGAACCGATCGGTTCCTCCACGAACATCATGAGCTCCGTCGTGGCGCCCATGAGATCGCTCTACCCCGACGAGTTCAGCGTCGCACCGCTGATGGTCGTCGTGGACTGCGTGAGGGCGCTGGACATCCTCTCGGAGAAGAAGGAGAGGAAGACCGAGACCGTGGACCTGATCCCCGCGCACCAGATTCGCGATGCGGAGATCGTCATACTGTCCAAGGCCGACCTGGTCGACAAGGCCACGGTCGATGCCATCAGGAAGGAGATCGACAAGATACTGCCCGGATGCAGGATGATCGAGACGTCCTCCATGGACCTCAGGAACATCGACGACATCATCTCGATAATCCTTTCCGACGAGAAGAGCGTCAAGGCGCCCATCGCGGAACAGAACCAGGGATTCGCGTTCGAGAAGGCGAAACTGGGATGGTACTCAGGTACTTACAAACTCACGCCCAAGGACGACCTGGACATGTACGGCATGGCCACCGACCTCATGAGGGGCGTGGCCAAGGTGTACGGACCGGAATCCATCGTGCACGTCAAGGTGATGCTGGAATCCGAGGACGCGGCATGCAAGATGTCGCTCGTCCAGAGGGAGATGCAGGTCGACGGCATCGTCGGCTCCAGATACATGAGGAAACCCGGACAGCTGGTGCTCAACGCCAGGGTCATCTCCCCGCCGAAGAAGCTGGAGGAGGTCATGCGCGGTATCATGGACGAGGCCGTGGCCAAATACCCCATAGAACTGGAGAAGACCGGCGAGAAGTGCTTCATGCCCAAGCCCGAGTCCCCCTCCCATTTCTTCTTCGAATGAGGGAAGCGATGAAGAAGAAGGACCTGGAGATCAAGCTTCAGTCACTGGCGCTCTTCAGCGAGCCCAAGGCGCATCTGGAACAGTATCCGACACCGTCGGTGATCGCATCGGACATCCTGTTCTCGGCCTACGCATCAGGGGACATCGAAGGGAAGGATGTAGCGGACCTCGGATGCGGCACGGGCATATTCGCCATAGGCGCCAGCCTCCTGGGCGCCTCCAGGGTCGTCGCGTACGACATAGACGCGTCCGCATTGGATATCGCGAGACGCAACGCCGAGTCCCTCGGCTGCGGCATCGAGTTCGTGGAATCCGACGTCAGGGACGTGAGCGGCAGATTCGACACCGTCCTGATGAATCCCCCGTTCGGATCGCAGAACAAGCATGCTGACACTCCGTTCCTGATGAAGGCCATGGAGATCGCCGATTCGGTGTATTCCATACACATGGCGTGCACTTCGGATTACATCGAAAAGACGGCCCTGTCGGCTGGAAAACAGGTCACGGGCCGTATAACCTATAAGTACGAAATCCCACATACATTTTCGTTCCATAATAAAACAAAGAAAAGTGTTGACGTTATCGCGGTCAGCATAAGGTGAAAACATGTCAGAGAAAAGAGAAGTTTTTCCGGGTGACGAGGTGGCCGTCGAAGAAGAGTACCTCGCGTCCGACGGTACATTCGCAAAGGACGGCAAAATCTATGCATCTCAGATCGGAATGCTCGAGCTCGACGACGAGGAGTGCGTCGCAAGGGTGATCTCCCCCAACCCGCCCAACGTCCTCAAGAACGGCGACATCGTCTATGCCATCGTCCAGGACATCAGGAAGACCATGGCGACAGCGGATGTCGTCTGCAAGGAGGGCACCGAGAGGGGCATCGGCGGAGAGACCTACGCCACCATCCACGTGTCCAAGATCTCGCCCGGTTACACCGACGACGTATCCAAGGAGCTCAGGAAGGGAGATTACATCAGAGCGGTCGTCACCGGCGTCTCGCCCTCGCTCCAGCTCGCCACCAAGGACGATCACCTCGGAGTCATCAGGTCCCAGTGCGGCAAGTGCAAGACCGAACTGGTCAAGAAGGGCAACGGACTCTACTGCAAGAAGTGCGAGAGGTCCTTCTCCAGGAAACTGGCCGACGATTACGGCGACGTCAAGATCTGAACATGAGGCTTCTGTCGCTCATCTCCGGGGGCATCGACTCCCCCGTCGCCTCCTACATGATGGCACACGTGGGTGCCGATGTCACTTTATTGCACATGGACAACGGCCAGTTCGGGGACCCGAAGGATCTGGAGAAGGTAGTCAGCATCGCTAAGCAGCTGGAGAAGGCCACGGGAAAGGAGTTCCCCGTCTACGTGGCGGACCACGAACCCAACCAGGCCGCCATCAAGAAGAGCTGCGATGCCAACTACCAGTGCGTGATGTGCAAGAGGTTCATGCACCACGTGGCCAAGAGGTTCGCGATACAGAACGGGTTCGACGGCATCATCATGGGAGATTCCCTGGGTCAGGTGGCGTCGCAGACGCTCCGCAACATCAAGGCGGAGCAGACGGAGCTCGCCTTCCCCATAATCAGGCCGCTCATCGGTCTGGACAAGATAGAGATAATCGACACCGCCAAGAGGATCGGTACCTACGACATCTCCATCATACAGACGAAAGGATGTGCAGCCGTACCGATCAAACCGGTCACGGAAGCCACTCCCGAGAAGGTGAAGGAACTCCAGGGCAGGCTGGACTTCGAAGGCCTCGTGAACGCATCCGCGGACAACGCCAGACGCGTGCACTGATCAGTTCTTGTCGATCCATCCCATGCTCTTCAGCTGGGACAGTGCGGGGCAGGAATAGATGTCGTTCTCATCGTACAGCATGTCGATGGACACCCTGTTGATGTACTGGGCCTGTACCGCGGAAACGTAGAGCGTATAGTCCCCGATCGGGATCCTGATGTCGCTCTCCTTTGTGGGCTTGACGGTGATCGGAACGAGTGCGGGCCCTCTGCAGGCGGTGCACACGCGGTAATCCTGCTTCTCCTTGAGGATTAGCTGTACCACTTCGTCGTCCACTTTGATCTCTGGCATACCCCGTATAATGTCAGCGGGGGATATAACCGTATTGCTGACGCGCGTCCGGGTAATTCTTTATCCTTGTAAGCGAATCAGAACCCATGACCCTGGTCCTGGACAGCTCCGCACTCTTCTCGATGGAGAACCTGCCGGAGGACCACGTATGCCCCAGCGGCGTGGTGTCTGAACTGCGCAAATACAAGGACAGCAGGCTCGACATATGGGGCGACATGCTCAGGGTGTCGGACTGCACCGAATCCTCCCTGGAAGCGGTCAGAGAGGCCGCCAGAAGGACCGGGGACCTCGGTAGGCTGTCACCGGTGGACATGACGGTCATCGCCCTCGCATTGGACGTTAAGGGCACCGTGCTGTCCGACGACTTCTCCATCCTCAACCTGTGCACGGTCATGGGCATCCCCAGCAGGTCCGTGGGCACCGAGGGGATCAAGAAGGTAGAGAAGTGGAACTACCAGTGCATCGGATGCAGGAAGTGGTTCAAGGAGAAGCAGGACGAATGTCCGATATGCGGATCCCCCATGCGCGCGCACAGGAAGAGATGATCACGGGAAGATGCGCCTGCACTGGATCAGGTTCGTCATACGGCGCTTCCCGAGGATGGCCATGCACAATGACGTTGTCCACTCCGTGTGGAATGCGAAGATGTCCGCCAGCTTCTTGTTGAAGGCCGCGGTCTTGAGGGGTTTGAGCATCACTCTGCGCCACTCCGTCTGGTAGTCCTCCAGCGGCCTCCCGTTGAGGATGTTGTCGCCAGCGACCTGTCCGCATATCCTTCCGGCGATCATCGCCAGCGGGATGCCTCCGCCGTTGACGGAAATGACGTGCCCTGCGGCATCGCCGACCACCATGCCGTTACCGGAGACGGTGTTGTCTATGGGTCCTTCGCTGGGAACGTACTTGCCCTCGGTGCGGGTGACGACGTCGAGGTTCTCGCGCTCCACGAACTTGTCGAAGTAATCGGAGAGTTTCCTCCCCTTGGCGAACTTGGGCGAGAATCCCACACCGATGTTGGCCTGTCCCTTCTTGGGCATGATCCAGCTGTAGGCTCCGGGAGCGATGCCTCCGAAATACATCATCACATAAGGCTCGAAATCGCCCTTCGCCTGCGCGGTGAACGCGGGGTAGGGATTCCTGTTCCTCTTGAGTCCCAGCGACTGCGCGACGCGCGATCCGGGACCGTCGGCACCGACGATGACCTTGTACTCGATGTCGCCCATGGACGTCTTCGCGACACCGTCCTCGATGCCGTCGAACCTGCAGTTCATGACGATCTCGGCGCCTTCCTTCTGCGCCTCTCCCGCCAGGTACTGGTCGAACCTGTCCCTGTCGGTGGTGTATCCCGTGACGGGGAGGTCGGTGGTCTTCCCCTTGGGGTTGACGAGCCTGATGGCCTTGGTGTGCATCAGCCTCAGATCGGACGGTATGGAATCGAAAAGCCCCTCGATGTCCTCAGCGAGGGGGAACATGGTGCGGATGTTCTCGGTGTCGGGCATGAACTCCCCGCATCTCACGGGCACGCCGACGGTGCTGCGGCGCTCGATGACGGTGACCTGCGCACCCTTCATCGCCGCATATCTGGCGGTCATGGATCCGGCGGGTCCCGAACCTACGACCAGAACGTCCGTCTTGAAGGATTCCATCGTATCACCTGTCGCGGCTGACTATGTACTTTGCCAGCCCTTCGAGGGAATCCCTGTACTCAGACTCCGGGAGCTTCCTGATGGCCGCCACTGCCTCGTCCGAGATCCTCTCGGCGGCCTTCCTGCAGCGCTCTATGGAATCGGTCTTCTTTATGAGCTCGAGGGCGCGCGCGATGTCCTCCGCGGACGCGTCCTTGTCTACGTAGATGGAACGGATCTCGTCACCGTACTCGGGGTCCTGCATGGCGTAGATGACGGGCAGCGTGGGCTTCCCCTCGGTCATGTCTATGCCGACCCTCTTGCCGGTGTCCTTCGAGGATCCGATGATGTCGAGGATGTCGTCGATGATCTGGAACGAGAGACCGATCTTGCTGGCATACTCGTCTATGATCGCCAGCTTGTCGTGGTCACGGGTCACCAGGTATGCGCCGACCATGGCGGAGGCGTTGATGAGCACGGCGGTCTTGCCGTTGATGATCTTGAAGTAGTCCTCCTCGGTGACGGACGCCACGCGCTCGAAGTCCTGCTGTATGAACTCTCCCTCGGACATGGACGATGCCGCGTTGGCGATCACCTCCATGGCCTCCTCCGGGATGTTGCCCATGGCCTTGTATCCCCTGGTGAGCATGAAGTCCCCGGCCACTATGGCCTTGGTGAGGGTGTACTCCCTGTGGAGGGTCCTGCGGCCGCGCCTCATCTCGCCCTGATCGTTGATGTCGTCGTGGATGAGCGTGGCGGAATGGACGATCTCGAACGCGGAACCGATGCGGATGGCGCGCTCCTTGTCCTTCCCTCCGAGAGCCAGATGGCACAGCAGACAGACTATGGGCCTAACCCTCTTCCCTCCCGACTGGATGACGTATCTGCACATCTCATCCAGTTCTGCATTTTCGGAATGGATCGTCTCGAGGATGTACGACTCTATATGGTCGATGTCCCCCTTGATCGAATCAGTCCACGTAACGGCCATCGTCTAAGTCATATCGACTATGTATTAAATGGTTATCCGTTGGGATGAGCCAGTCCGAAATAGGAAGAAAAAGGAAAATGGGTTTAAGTGGTTTGGATGTGCCCCTCGGGGCACCATCACAGCAGTGCGATTGCAGCCTTCTCGCAGAGGTCCAGGAGCGGCTCGGGGTAGACTCCGAGCACGATGACGGCTGCGACACAGAGCAGGATCGCGACCAGGAATGCCTTTCCGATCTTGACCTTCTCGGTGCTCTCTCCCTCGTCGACGTACATCGCCTTGACGACACGTGCGTAATAGTACAGCGACATCGCGGAGTTGAGGACCGCGACGACGATGAGCCAGAGCCACTTGGTGTCGATGGCGCCGTTGACGTAGATCGCACTCGAGAACAGGATGAACTTCGAGGTGAATCCTGCGAGCGGCGGGATACCTGCCAGTGAGAACAGGCAGAGCATCATCGCGGCTGCGACCAGCGGGGCCCTCTTGGCGAGTCCCCTGTAGTCCGCGATGTTCTCTCCGACGCCTGCGGTGATCAGTGCGGCGACGATCACGAACGCGCCTCCCTTCATGGCCACGTGGGTGAACATGTGGAAGAGCGATCCGGTGACCGCGTACTGGCTCATCACGGCGAGGGCGATCAGGATGTAACCGGCCTGTGCGATACTCGAGTAGGCCAGCATCCTCTTGATGTTGGTCTGGGAGATCGCCACCATGTTACCGACGGTCATGGTGATCGCCGCGATGATCGCGAACATGTACTGGATGGGCTCGTACTTGATGACCGTTCCCGCCACGAACAGGGCGAAGAAGATCTTGAAGAGCACTGCGAATCCCATCTTCTTGGATGCCGTTGCGAGGAATCCGGAGACGGGGGTCGAAGCTCCCTCGTACACATCGGGTGCCCAGGAGTGGAACGGAACCGCCGCGATCTTGAATCCGTATCCCGCGGTGATGGTCACGACTCCGGCGAGGAGGGACCAGCTGACCTTGTCGACCAGGAGGGCGTTGAGGTCAAGGGTACCGAGGGTACCGTAGATCATGGACATTCCGTACAGGGTGAGTGCCGTGGAGAACGCTCCGATCAGGAGGTACTTGACGGCCGCCTCGGATGCACGGGGGTCGTTCTTCTTGAGGGCGACGGTCGCGTATGAGGTGATGCTCACAAGCTCGACGGATACGAAGATTCCGAGGAGGTTGTTGGACGCCACCGCGAACATCATTCCCGAGGTAGCTGCTGCGATCAGTGCGTAGAACTCGCCCTGGTGCTTCGTGGTCTCGGAGTGTCCGGGGGACACGAAGACCGTCAGACCTGCGACCGTGAGGAAGAGGAGCGACATCAGTGACGAGAACTGCGTGGTCTCGAAGATTCCGAACGCTGTGCCGTAGGTGGAGGTGTGCATCATCACTCCGGTGAACGCCGCGGATGCGACGATGAGGATGAATGTCACCGCGCCTGCGACGACCCCTCTCTTCGTGAGGAAGAACATGAGGGGCGCGACGAGCGCTGCTGCGATCACGAGGATCTGAGGGAGGATGTATGTTACCTGACCGAGCTGGTCAACGATATCTTGCATTATAGACTCAAACATTTCTTATCCCTCCTTAGATCAGCTGGATTCCTGCTGTGAACGGCGTGATGAAGTCCATTGCTACGGACGGCATGATACCGAACAGCGCGATCAGTCCGCAGAGCACCGCGAGGACGAGGACTTCGTTCCTTGCGATGTCGTGGCAGTGTTCGAGGTCGATCTTGTCTGTGAGCTTGCCGAAGAGGGTCTTCTGCATAGCCCAGAGGTAGTAGCCTGCGGTCAGCATCATGTCCAGGAGTCCGAATACGATGAGGAATTCGAGGCTCTCGGATGACAGCCAGGTCCACAGTCCGTACAGGAGTCCGAACTCGGCTATGAATCCCATGAGTCCGGGGAGACCCAGGGATGCCATGAATCCGAACATCATGAACACGGCGAACGTGGGGAACTTGGATGCCATGCCTCCGAGGAGACGCATGTCCCTGGTTCCGAAGTTGTGGCCCGCGATACCGCAGACCATGAACAGTACGCCGGAGATGATTCCGTGTGCGAACATCTGGAAGATTGCGAACTGGATTCCGATCTCGGACATGCAGCCCATTCCCACGAGGACCATTCCCATGTGGCTGATGGACGAGTATGCGACCATCTTCTTGAGGTCGTTCTGGGCGATACAGGCGTATGCGCCGTAGACCATGGCGAAGATACCGAGACCGATCATGATCGGCTGCCAGAAGTCGAATGCGAGTCCGAAGACCTCCTTGTTCAGACAGATCCTGATGATTCCGTAGGAACCCATCTTAAGCATGACTCCCGCCAGGAGGACGGATCCTCCGGTAGGTGCCTCGACGTGCGCGTCGGGCAGCCATGTGTGGAAGGGCGGTACGGGCATCTTGACTGCGAACCCGAAGAACAGCAGCCCGAAGACGAAGATCTGCATGACCTCGCTGAGGGCCGCTCCGCCGGACACAGCATCGAATGCGAAGCTGACGACTTCCGCTCCTGCCTGTGAGGTGAACACCACGATGAAGATACCGATCATCATGAAGACCGATGCCACGTGGGTGTAGATGAAGAACTTGATCGCAGAGTAGTGCCTGCGGGGTCCTCCATACCAGGAGATCATGAAGAACATGGGGATCAGGGTCACTTCCCACATGATGTAGAAGAGGAAGTAGTCTGCCGCAAGGTAGACTCCCATGAGTCCGACCTCCATTGCCAGGAGCAGTGCGTGGTAGTAGTTGGCGTTGGTCTCCTCGTGCCATGAGAACAGGACGACGAGGAACACGAGCAGCGCGGTGAGGAAGACCATCAGGATGCTCAGACCATCGATCTGGAAGACGATGTTCATCTGGAGCTTGGCGGCCTTGAACCACACGTAGTTCTCGGTGAGGTCACCGAGGTCCGCGGAGTCGATGGTCAGCAGGAATACTGCGAGACCGAGGCTGACCGCGGAGAACAGCGCTGCCACGAACTTGGCCTTGCCCGCCATCTTACCGCCCATGAGGAGCGTGACGAGGGCACCGGCCAAGGGGATCAATACCATCAGTGAGAGGAAGGGTACGTCAGTAAGGAAATCCATCAGAACCCACCTCCGTAAAGGAATACAGCTGCGAATATGCCCATGAGGATCAGTACTCCGAGTGCGACGTATGCCGCATAGTCGCGGACGTAACCGGTCTCGACCCTTGCGAGTCCGTCACCGCCGCCGACGACCGCGTTGGACAGTCCGTTGACGGTTCCGTCGATGAGCTCCTTGTCGACAGTCTCGACGCAGCGTGCCACTCCGTATCCGAGCTTCCAGGAGATCTGATTGTACATCTCGGGGAAGTAGTACCTCTTGGCGACGAACCTGTACAGGGGTCCCTTCTTGTCCTGGTCGAAGTTCTCTGCGACGTAGGGCCTCTTCACGTACATGAAGAACGCGATGATGATACCGACGACCGCAAGGACCAGCGCGACGTATGTCCAGGTGTTCTGGAATATCGCCTCGGCGACCTCCATTCCCTTCTCTGCGACGAAGTCGTATGCCGGCATCGCCGTGTTGAGGGACCTCGCGATAAAGTATCCGCCGTCAGCGAATATGACGAGTCCGGATCCGATCGCGAAGATCGACAGGATGAGCAGGGGCAGGGTCATGGACTTGGGCGACTCTCCGTGGCAGTGGCCGCGAGGCTCGCCGCAGAAGGTCATGAACCACATGCGGAACATGTAGAACGCCGTCATGAATGCCGTGATGATTCCCATCGCGAACAGTACGCAGAACACGGAACCGAATCCGAGTCCCTCCTCGAACGGTGCGAACGCCGCCTCGAGGACCAGGTCCTTGGACCAGAATCCGCTGAAGATCGGGATTCCTGCGATGGACAGACATCCGATGAGCATGGTGTAACCCGTAATGGGCATCAGCTTGCGGAGACCTCCCATCATGCGCATGTCCTCCGTGCCGACCGCGTGGATGACGGATCCCGAGCACAGGAACAGCAGGGCCTTGAAGAAGGCGTGGTTGATCATGTGCAGGACTCCCGCGATGTACGCGGCGGTTCCGAGCTCGATCAGGGTGTGGTTACCCTCTTTGGTTCCGATCGCGACGAGGTATGCGCCTGCACCGAGAGCGAGGACCATGTATCCGAGCTGGGAGAGGGTGGAGTATGCCAGGACCCTCTTGATGTTCATGTTGTTGAGTGCCATGGATGCCGCGTAGATCGCGGTGAATCCTCCGATGGCGGCCACGAAGACCATCGCCTCCTCACTCTGGGTGAAGATGGGGTAGGACCTCGCGACGAGGTAGATACCCGCCTTGACCATCGTTGCCGCGTGGATGAGGGCGGAGACCGTGGTAGGTCCTGCCATCGCATCGGGCAGCCAGTCGTGGAGCGGGAACTGCGCGGACTTACCGATCACTCCTCCGAACATGAGGAGGATGGCGACCACGAGCAGCGGGTCGTCGCTCTTTGCAGCGACGGCACCGAAGATGTTCTGGTAGTCCAGCGATCCGAAGATGTACAGGAGGACGAACAGTCCGCACATCAGGCAGACGTCTCCCAGACGGGTGACGAGGAATGCCTTCTTTGCGGCGGACGACTTCTCGACCGCCTCCTCGTGGTCGTAGCTCCAGAATCCGATCAGGAGGTACGAACAGAGACCCATGACCTCCCAGAACACGAACATCTCGAGGTAGTTGCTTGACACCGCGAGACCGAGCATTCCGGTCAGGAACAGGGAGACCTCCGCGAAGTATCTCCTTCTCTTTCCTTCCTGATCGTGCATGTACCCGAGCGAGTACACGAAGATCAGCGTGGAGATGAACGATGCGAAGAGCATCATGATACAGGACAGCGTATCGATGTAGACACCGAACTGTATCGTTATGTCGCCGACCACGAGCCAGTCCATGTTCTGTACGAACGGCTGGGCGTTCTCGTAGAGGTCGGATGTGTAGTATCCCCAGGACACCAGGGCGGCCATCACGAATGCTGCGAGAGCACCGAGGATGGCGATGAACCCACCGCACTGAGGGGTCTTGTGTCCGATGAATCCTGCCAGCACGAAGGCTATACAGGGGATCAGGGGGACGAGCCATGCGAATTCATAGAAATCCATGATTACCACCTCATTGAGGAGAGCTTGTCTACCTCTGTTGTCTTCTTCATCTTGTATGCGTTGAGCATCAGAGCGATACCGACTGCGACCTCAGCCGCCGCGACCGCGATGGACATGATCACGAAGACCTGTCCGGACGCGTCGGTCTTGAAGGAGGCGAACGTGATGAAGTTGATGTTCGCCGCGTTCAGCATGAGCTCGATGCACATGAGCGAGACGATTCCTCTCTTGTTGGACAGGAGTCCGAAGAGTCCTATCGCGAAGAGGGCCGCCGCGAATACGAGGAAGAATCCCATATTAATCATCTGAATCTTCCTCCTCTCTCGAAATGCATACACCTGCGATCATGGCTCCGAACATCAGAGCACCGATGACGAGCATGATCGCTCCGTATTTCTCAAAGAGAACGCCGTTCAGGCTCTTCTCCCTGAAGTCATCTACATTGCCACCGTCGTCAGGCCTGAAGGGGACGGACTGTCCGGGGTCCGACGTGTCGTACCCGAGCTCCTCCCAGTCGACTCCGATCGCGATTGCGCCCATCATGAGGACGACGAGCACTGCGATTCCTGCTGCTGCTTTGGAATTCATATTACTCCTCCTCCTCTTCGTCGCTGCCCTTGATCGTCCTTCTCGTCAGCATGACGCTGAATGAGAACAGGATGGTGATGGCACCGACGTAGACCATCATCTGGATGACACCTATCAGTTCCGCGTTGAGGAAGAAGTAGGTGGCAGCCACGCATGTGAACACGAGTGCGAGGTAGAATGCGCTGTGCATGACCTCCTTCGACGTGACGACGAGTATTGCTGCCCAGATGGCTATGATCATAAGCACAACGAATGCGAACGCGTCGAGGTTCGTGGCGAAGGTGTCGAAAGCATTACCGCACCAATCGGTGAAGTCCTGAATTCTCTCTCCAATTGTCATTACAGCACCTCGTTCATCTTGAGGGCACCCTTAGGACAGTCGAGGATACAGTTGGAGCATGAGATGCACACCTTCTCGTCGACCTGAGGCCTGGTGATGTCCTTTCCTTTAGCGTTCTTCTCTCCGGTGGCCACCATGGTGACGGCGTTGACCGGGCAGACCTTCGCACACTTTCCGCAGCTGATGCACTTCTTGTCGTCGAGCACCGGCCTGTCGGTGTTGTAGTATGCGGTAGGCTGGTCCGTGATTCCCTTCTCGATGTTGGAGATCAGGTGTTCCTCGATGTGCACCTCCATCATCTCGGTGGTGTACGGGAACTCCAGCCTGCGCGGGTCGTAGATCAGATCCTGTCTGGTGAACTCCGCGAGTTCGTAATCCGTCGTGGTCGTCATCGCGTTGGTGGGGCAGTACTCTGCGCAGTAACCGCACATCATGCACCTTCCGACGTTGACCTGAGGTCTCTTGACCATCTTGCCGTCGTCATCGGCGACCTCGACGAGCTCGATACAGGTGGTGGGGCATGCCCTGACGCAGATACCGCATCCGACGCACCTGTCGAACCTGAGTCCGGGGCGTCCGCGGTAGTTGTCCGGGACCCACTCCTTCTCGTAAGGATACAGGATGGTGACCGGTCTGTGGAACGTCGTCTTGAACAGGTTCTTGAACGCGGCCAGCAGAGGCCTGATACCTCCTGTACCCCTGAATTTCTTGGGGTATTTCTCCATGTATTTAGTGAAAGGCATCAGAACACACCTCCGACCTTAAGCAGGATGGCCACACCAAGGTTGATCACGGCGAAGGGCATGAGGACCCTCCATCCGATGTTCAGGATCTGGTCCGTCCTGACACGAGCGATTGCTCCCCTCGCCATGATGAACGCGATGAAGACGAAACAGGTCTTCAGCACGAAGAACAGCTCCGGGAAGTACTGGTAGTACCAGTCGTACTCGTTGATGAAAGGCATGGACCAACCGCCGAGGAACATGATGTTGACGAACGCACATGCGACGTAGCCTCTGAAGTAGTCTCCGAGCATGATGAGTCCCCATTTCATTCCTGCGTACTCTGTCTGCCATCCCTCGACCAGCTCCGACTCGGCCTCGGAAAGGTCGAACGGCGCACGCTCGGACTCCGCGACCGCACAGATGAGGCACACGAAGAAACCGATGATCAAAGGACCGATGAGCCAGACGTTGTTCTCCTGCCAATCGATGATACCTCCGATGTTGAAGTGACCGGTGAGGAGGACGACGGATGCGAAGGTGATCAGCATGGGCGCCTCGTAGGATATCATCAGTTCCGCTGCACGGATACCTCCGATGAGCGAGAACTTGTTGTTCTGACCCCAACCCGCACACAGAATGAGGAAAGGTGCCAGAGCGAAGAATGCAAGTATGATCAGCAGTCCGGACTGGTAATCGACGATGAACCACCTGGGGGACAGGGGGACCATACATGCGATGAGGACCGACGTTCCGATGACCAGAACGAGTGCCCACCAGTAGATCTTCTTGTCGATGTCCTTGGGCGCGATGTTCTCCTTCATGAAGGTCTTGAGACCGTCTCCGAGACACTGGAAGTATCCGAGGGGACCGATCATCGTACCGCGCCTGTCCATCGTCCTTCCGAGGAACTTACGCTCCTGCCAGATCATCGTCAGGTTGATGACGAATCCGATGGCGAAGATCACGACCACCATGAGGATGATCGCGAATGCGTTGGAGACCTCGGGGGAGATCAGCGACTGCGAGAAAGAGTTTCCGGGGAAGATCAGGTTGATGAGCCAGGCGATGATTCCGCCCAGCGCGTCCCAGACCTTCAGGCTGATGTCGTAAGGCAGGTTGTAAGTCGTACCGAAGGGGTACACCCCGGCTTCCATGATGTCGCTGGGGTCATAGTTGGGCATGAAGTCCCTGATGCCAGTATACTCGTATCCCATCTTATCACCTGTCTGTCTCTCCGAGACACATGTCGATCATTGCCATGATTGCGGGGATATCCGCGATCCTGACGCCCTCGACCATGTTCTTGGAGGCTGAAACGTTCACGAACACAGGGCTGCGCACCTTGAGCCTGTAGGGGTGGTCCGAACCGTCGGAGATGAGGTACATGAGTCCCTCTCCGCGGGGGTCCTCGATCCTCGCCATGTGCGTTCCCTCGGGGATGCACGACGGGACCTTGAGCCTGTAGGGTGCAAGCTTGGGTATGGACTCGAGCTTCTTGAGCGCCTGTTTGATTATGCTGCAGGACTGGAACATCTCCTCGATCCTGATTCTGTACCTGGAGTAGGCGTCTCCTTCCTTGAGGACGGGGACCTCGAACTCGAGCTGGTCGTACGCGTCGTAGGGGTCGTCGCGGCGGATATCGTAATCCACTCCGCATCCCCTCATTGCGGGACCGGTGATTCCGAAGTTGGCTACATCCTTACGGGTGATGTAACCGATTCCCTTGATCCTGTCTACGAACACTGAAGAATCATCACAGAGGTGGATGACCTCCCAGATCGCCTTCTCGAACCTCTCAACGCATCTGAGACAGTCCCTCTCGAAGTAGTAGGTCATATCGTTCCTTACTCCTCCGATACGGGGGTAGTTAGTTGTGAGTCTCTGTCCACAGAGCCTAATGTTGAGGTCGAGCCAGAATTCCCTCTCCCTGAGTGCCCAGAGGAAGATCGTCAGGTTTCCGAGGTCGGTACCGACCGCAGCGAGCCACATGAGGTGTGACTGGATACGGCAGATCTCGTCCGCGATGACCCTCAGGTACTGTGCCCTCTCGGGGACCTTGATGTCGAGTGCCTCCTCCATGACCTTGCACGCGAGGTGCGACCAGGTCATCGAAGCGGAATAGCACAGACGGTCGGCCATGGGGATGATCTTCTGGTAGGTCCTGTTCTCGCATTCCTTTTCCCAACCGCGGTGCAGGTAACCGACCTCCGGCTCTGCATCGACGACGAACTCTCCGTCGACCTTGACACGCAGTGTCCAAAGTCCGTGGGAGAAGGGGTGCTGCGGACCCATCGTGATCCACATCTTGTCTGCATTCATCTTTTCCTCTGCCATTTACTCCTGCCCCCTGAGTTTGTAGGATTTCCTGAAGGGATAGAACTCATAGCTCTTGGGCGTGAGCAGTCTCTCCAGCTTGGGGTGGCCGTCGAAGATGATTCCGAAAAGCTCGTAGGTCTCCCTCTCGTGCCAGTTGGCTCCCTGCCAGACCGGTGCGACCGAGGGGACGTGGAGATCATCGTTCGGGATGTCGACCTTGATCTCGATGGTTATCGAACTGAAGTAGTTGGTGATGAAGTAGACCGTCTGCATGTGGTCGACCCAGTCGACTCCGGCGATGGCGGAGCAGTGCTCGAAGTTGAGCTTGTCGCGGAGGAAGTAGGCGAGGTCCTGGATGATCTCGCGGTCCGCGGTCATGAAGATCCTCCTCTTCTCGTTAATCGACTTGATGTTCTTCTTGGTCGACTGCTGGAAGGATACCTTGCCGCCGAACTTCGAGGTGATCAGGGAGATCACGTCGTCGTAGCTCGGCTTCTCGATCATTGTATCGTCTGCCATGCAATCACTCCATCATGAAGTTGCCTCTTCTGAAGTAGGCATCGATCTTCTTCTGCAGGAGGAAGAATCCGTCCAGCATCGCATCGGGCTTGATCGGGCATCCGGGGATGTAGACATCCACGGGAACGATCTGGTCAAGTCCCTGAACGATGTTGTAGGAGTCGTACCAGGGTCCTCCGGAGATCGCACACTCGCCCATCGCGACGACCCACTTGGGTTCGGGGATCATCTCGTAAAGACGCCTGATATCGGGGCGGAGCTTCTTGGAGATCCATCCGTTGATGAGGAGGATATCGGTCTGCCTGGGCGAAGAACGGTAGATCATTCCTACACGCTCTGCGTCGTACCTGGTGTCCGAAGCGGCCGCCATCTCGATAGCACAGCACGCCAGTCCGAAGTGGAGGGGGTGCATCGAGTTCCTCATTGCCCAGGCCCATACGGGTCCGGTCAGCTTGTCGACGGTCCTCTTGACGCCTGCAGAGAGCATCTCGTTGATCATCGCTGACGACCAAGACATGAATTCGTCAGCGCTCATAGCGACTGCGTGGGGGTAGAGGCTCATATCCATACGAATTCCTCCTTCTTGAGTGCGTACGACACACCGAGCAGGAGCATACCCAGGAACACGAGCACGAAGATGGTCGCCGTAGTCGACAGAGCCGAATAGGCGATCGTCCAGATCATAAGGAATGTTGCGACCAGGTCGAAAACCAGGAAGATGATTCCGTATGCGTAGTACTGGAACCTGAACTGAACGCGGGCGACACCGATTGGTTCCGAACCGCACTCATAGGTCTTGTCCTGCCACGATGTGGGTTTGTTAGGCCTCAAGAACCTAGACATCCACCACGCGAGCGGCGCGAATCCGAGGGCCAGGACCCCCAGAACGGCCAATGGTATGTAACTCACAACTAGTGACATTGGCGGTTCGTATGGTGCGTATATATTAAAGGGTTGTGGGCGCGTGTTATTATTATAATAGGCGGAATCGACGCAAAAACTCACACTGGGACGTATGCTTTTTACCTTGTGAGTAGATTCACGGACGGGCATATCATGAGCAAGAAGATCGGTTTCATAGGCACCGGGAAGATGGCCTCCGCCATCATCAAGGGCATCGTCGGGAAGGGCGTCTGCGCCAAGGAGGACATACTCGCGAGCAACATCCACGCTGACTCCAGGGAGAAGGCGAAGAAGGAGCTCGGGATCAGGGTCACGGCCAGTTCCGCGGAGGTCGCGGACTGGGCGGACGTCGTCGTCCTTGCGGTCAAACCTCAGCAGATCAAGGACGTTTTCGCCGACGGGACCGTGAAAATGAACTCCGAACAGCTTCTCATAAGCATTGCCGCGGGTACTACGATCGAAACACTGAAATCATATGTGCCAGACACCAAAATAGTAAGGGTTATGCCTAACATTTGCTCTACGAATTTCGTAGGTTCGAGCGGTTTTTCGCAGTCGCCGGAATGCACTCCCGAGGACAGGGAGACGGTCATGGAGATCTTCGGTGCCATCGGACTCTGCGTCGAGGTGAAGGAGAAGGACATGGATGCGATCTCGGGCCTCTCGGGAAGTTCGCCCGCTTTCATCTTCATGGTGATCGACGCCATGGCGGATGCGGGAGTGCTGATGGGTCTTCCGAGGGACATGTCCATAAAGCTCGCGGCACAGACCGTCATGGGGTCGGCCGTCACCGTCCTGGAATCCGGAGAGCACCCCTCATCGCTCAAGGACAAGGTCTGTTCGCCCGGCGGCACCACCATCGAGGGCGTGAAGGTGCTCGAGGACTACGGCGTCAGGGCGGCGTTCATCTCCGCCATACAGGCGGCGACCGAGAAATCGAAGGAGCTCGGCCGCAAGGGCTGACAGTTTATTAGTAAATAATAAAGATAAGAAGAATCGGGGATCAGCTGGACTGCTGATTCCTCCTCTTCCCCCTGTTGAAGGGCCATGAGGATTTTATGAGCCCGGTGACGACCCTCGGACCGTTGGACCATATAGACCCAGCGTCCCAATCCAGGTCCTTCTTGTTGCAGACCGTGGATGCCATCATCCTCTCTCCCTCGTCCTTTATGTCCCAAAGTTTCTGGGTGCGCTCGGCCTCGTCCTTTATCAGGAGGATGTCGTCGATCCTGTGGAGCAGGCCCCTCGCGATCTCGGTCCTCTCGACACGGGTGTCGTAGGCCTCCTGCGTGGTGCGTCCGCACTCCAGCTCGATCTTCGCGAGTTCGAGCGCGGCATCGTAGGATACCTCGGCGATGTCGTCGCGGGTCATCCACTTGGTCTCATAGGACAGGACGTGCTTCCACGACGGGTTCTCCAGGAGCTTCCTGTGCTCCTCGAGGGTGCGTGCGTAGAACTTGTATCCCCATTTCTCAGGCTCCTCGAACGCCCTGCTGCCGGGATCGACGAACGGGGCGAAAGGAGCGTTGTAGATGTACAGCTTGTCGTCCCTGCCCACCGCGTTCCAGAGTGACCTGGCGGCGCGGGCGCTGTCGATGGCCGACTCGGGGGTCTGTTCCGGGAGTCCGGTCATGTAGAACACGTCGAAACGGACGCATCCGTTGGGGAACGACGACGTCAGCGTCTTCTCGATGGACGCGTTGTCGTATCCCTTGCCCATGGCGAACCTGACGATCTCGTCGTGGGAATCGGGGGAGAACTCCATGGAGTACTCGCCGAAACCGTGCTGCAGGGTCTGGAAGAACTTCTCGTTGCCGGGCTGGAATATCTCGAAGGCCACGTGGTTCTTGATGCCCTGGCGGCGGGCCTCGTTGGCCAGGCGCTCGACGTAGTCGGGTCCGCCCTGGCGCGGGTCGCCTATGACGAAGATCGGCGTGTCCAGATAGCTCTGGATGGTGGCCATGTCCTCGACCAGCTTCTCGGGGCTCCTGAACGCGGGCTTGTTCCTGCACAGGATGCGCTTGTTGGCCGCGTGGGAACCTCCGCACTCGGCGCAGTTGTAGCTGCATCCGCGGACGGTGAACACCGACGTGAGCGGGAGCTTGTCCCATCCCAGCCAGGGCAGGGCGCCCTTGATGTCCCTGTTCCTCAGGGTGCACTTGATCATGGTGCCGTAATCGAACATGCACCAATCCAGATCGTCGGGTATGTTGGTGACCTCGTTGACGTGGACCTTCCCGTTGGCGTCCTTCCATGTGAGGTTCGGTACGTCCTCGAGATTGCCGCCGTCCTGAAGCACCTGCATGAGCTTGACGTGCGGGAGCTCGGTGGAATCACCGCGCATGACCATGTCGATGTACGGCCTCTGGATGAGGTCCTCGTAGAAGTATGATGATGAGAAACCTCCGAACTCCACGATGCCCTCGGGGTGGTACTTCTTCACGAGCTTGGCGATCTCGATGGAACCGTGGCAGTGGGGCATCCAGTGGAGGTCGATGGCGTACACCTTCGCATCCAGCTTCTGGATGACACGCTCGATGTCCACCTTCTTGTCCTGGAGCATCATGACCGCCAGGTTCACGATGCGCGTCTTGAATCCGGCCGCCTCCAGGTGGGAGGACATGGTCATGAAACCGATGGGGTACATCTCGAACACGGGCGAGGAGGGCACGACGTCGCTGACCGGCCCGTAGAATATGGGCTTCTTCCTGAAATCGTAGACCGTGGGCGCGTGTATGAAAACGATGTCGGTTCCCATGGGTCTCACTTCCCGAAGCGCCTTGCGCGGCGCTGGTATGAACGTATGGCCCTCAGCAGGTCGATGTAACGGAAGCTTGGCCAGTAGACATCCGTGAAGTACAGCTCAGAATACGCCATCTGCCACAGCAGGAAGTTGGATATCCTCAGCTCGCCCGATGTCCTCAGCACGAGGTCCGGATCGGGCATGTCCGCGGTGTACAGGTACTCGGAGACCATGTTCTCGTCGATGTCGTCGATCTCGATCTCCCCGTCCTTGACCTTCTGGGCGATGTCCCTGAACGCGGAGACGATCTCCTGCCTTCCGCCGTATGCGATGGCCATGCTGAACGTGTAATCGCCGTAGTCCTTGGTCTTGTTCTCGGCGTAATCCACCGCATCCAGCAGGTTCTCGGGGAGCAGATCCCTCTCGCCCAGCACCTGGATCTTGACGCGGTGCTTCTCGACCTCGGGATCGTCCGCCATCTCCCTCATGGCGGTCTCGATGAGCTCCATGAGGAAATTGACCTCGTTCTCCTCCCTGTTGAAGTTCTCGGTGGAGAACGCGTATACCGTCAGATTCTTCACGCCGAGCTTGAGGCACCAGTTGAGGACGTCGCGGATCTTGTCCTTGCCGGCGATGTGCCCCTCCTTCGTATCCAGACCCAGCTCCTTGGCGTAGCGCCTGTTGCCGTCCATGATGATGGCTATGTGGTTGGGCATCGGGCCCCCGATGACCTCCTCCTCGAGCTGGTCCTCGTAGATGCCGTAACCCTTGTTCGTGATTATGTTCGGAAGCTTCATTCGAAGTCCTCCGGGACGCCTGCGGCCTTCAGACCCATGTCGAAACAGCCCAGGGCCGCGACGGCGCCGATGGTGCCCTTCCTTCCGGTCACCTGGATGACCTGGACTCCGTTCCTCTCGGCCACCGCTTCTGCATCCTCGACGGTGAACAGGATGGACTTCGCATCCCAGGACCATTTGGCCAGCTCCTCGGGTATGGCGAGTCCGGTGTACACGGTCATGACCGTGTCGTCGGAGTACGATCCCTTCTTCAGGAAGTCCTTGGCGAACTCGATGAGCTTGGGGACCTCGTCCTCCCTGACGGCGAACGATACCGCGGTACCGCAGCAGTTGGTGGTCTTGTTGGGCGCCTTGGGGTTGAGCTGCACGATCTTGTGGTCGAGGTACGTGCCGTAGGGGCATGCCTTGCCCAGCTTCATGGTCAGAACCCACGACGCGCCCTGCTCGGGCGTGTCGGTGTCGTCGACGCCTATGACGACCCTGACCATCTTGGGGGTGACGATCTCGGTCTCGAGGGTCTTCGCACCGCCCATGGTGATGTTGTCGGGATAGATGGTCTCAATGACGCCCGGTGCCTGAGGGAGACAGGCTCCGACGCCCACGGATGCTCCGGCTATGCCCTTCCACACGGTGTGAACGGTGTCCCCGTCCACCCAGAGTGCGGATATGCCCTGTCCACCGAGCTCGGAGGATGCGGGGCCGAAGCGGAGGTCGCGCTTGCCGATGATCGTGTCCATGACGATAGTGGTGCCTTCGGCACCGATGTTCTCGATGATGCCTCCGGTCCTCTTCCTGTTGACGATGTCCCATTCGGAAGGTCCTTTGGAAGAGCAGATCTCGATGATCCTGGCGATGTTGTTGCGCTCGTCGACCATCGTGACCAATCCCTTGCAGAACATGGGTCCGAACTTCTCCCTGACCTGTTCAGGCGTCATTTTCTGTGTCATCTAATCACCGGGATCAGCAGTTGAGCTCTTCCTCGTGTATTATCCTGAGGCAGTCGGCGGG